>ERZ1292640.777-Hain-H43-02um-R1-777-length-26490-cov-14_pt1 | contig 26490 bp, 24 predicted proteins | sample MGYA00564404_ERZ1292640 | MGnify/ENA primary metagenome ERZ1292640 (study PRJEB36523, sample SAMEA6512636) | groundwater metagenome | collected 2019-01-08 | study: AquaDiva: Metagenomics assemblies of 32 groundwater samples | reverse complement strand
CCCGACCCTAACCGAGAAATCGCCGGTGACCGCCGCAAGGCCGCTCCCTCGCTACGGCGCTATCGAAGAGCGCGCTCGCTCGCGGCCTTGCTCCGACCAGTTACACCACCATCGGGGGCACGACCTAAGACCCGGCCTGTTGCTCCTGACCGGCCGTCGAGCGCAATACGCCGCAAGACGACTGCCGACCCGTTCTAAGCGTTCAGCGTCCTTGATCTAGATTAAGGACCGACGAGCATTGCGGAGTAGAATGATTACAATATGCGCAATTTTATATATCGCTGCCCGGTGACCACTCTGAATGTGCAGGGCTCGGCCGACGATGGAGACACCGAGAGCGAGGTGGTTGTTCCTCAGACTTGCCTTGCGTGCGGGCAGGTCCACTTGGTCGATCCAAGAACCGGCCAACTCGTGCCGGAGAAGTTCCATTCAGGCGAAAATCTCTAGCCCTGAGAAGCCTGGCTCGGAAATTCATGGGATTGCTTCAGGAGCGCGCCTTCATCTTTCATCTTGGCTGAACACGCGCCTAGCCACGGCGGCCGCGAGTAGAGCGCCGGTTGTACCAGAAGCCGATCAGCAACAACGCCGCCATGGTGGCTTGCGCGGCGATTCCCTGGACGGTCGGGTAGAGGCCGAGGACTTCCACGCGGAGGAAACCGGCGAGCGGGTCGACCGGCAGCCAACCGGCTTCCTGCAACGCCGACACGCCTTTGCCCATCAGCACGACGCACAGCACCGCGATCAAGATCGAACTGTAGGCAAGAAATTTTCCGATCGGCAGCGCACGACCGTAGCGCATCAGGGCCCAGGCAATGACTGCCAAGACGACGACGGCGGCGCCAGCGCCGGCAAGGACCGCGCCCGCATTCTCCTCGTTCCAGATGGCGACGTAGAACAGGATCGTTTCGAATGCTTCGCGATAGACGACAATGAACGCGAGTCCGAACAGACCCCAGGCGGACTTTCGTGACAGCGCATGGCCGAGCTTGTCCCGAAGGTAGCGCTGCCACGCATCGGCCTGGCTCTTGCCGTGCATCCAGATGCCGACCCACAGCAGGACGACTGCCGCCAGCAGCGATCCGAAACCCTCGGTGAGCTCGCGGTCGGCGCCGCTGATGGAAATCAGATACGTCGCCACCGCCCAGGTCAGCGCCCCCGCGACCAGCGCCGCGATCCAGCCGCCATGTACATAGGCTTCGACGTCTTGTCGCTCCGCCTTGCGCAGAATCGTGAGCATCACGACCACGATCAGCAGCGCTTCCAGCGCCTCACGCAACAGGACCGTGAATGCGCCGAAGAAGCTTGCGGACGCTGTCGCCCGTTGGGGATCGAGCGCGGCTTCGGCGTCGCTCAACAAATCGTCCAGAGCCTTGACCTGCGCGCGCACGTCTTCGATCGCCGCACCGCCCTTGATGGCGGCGCGCAATTCGCCCATTGCGCCCTCGATCCGTGCCTTCAGTGCATTGTCGTGGACCGCCAGCAGCGGCTCGATGGGCTCGACCCCATCGAGGTAGGCCGACAGGGCAAGATCGGTCGCGGCGCGGCGCTCGCCCTTCTCGTAGGCGGCGGCGGCCTCGCCGAGTCGCGTCCGGGCGAGCACAAGCGGCGCGCTGGTTTGCTGGACGACAGCACCGGGGTTGCGGCGCAGGTATGCGGTGATCTCGTCGGCCTTGTTCTCGCCCAATCTGGCCACGAGTGCCGCCGGCCTGTCCTGGATCAGGCTGGTCAAGGTGGTGAGACGGCGCAAATCGGCATCGGCCTTCCATGCCTGTTCGCCCTTTCCGGCGTCCGCGGCCGGATAGGCCAACGAGCCGACGTAGAGGGCAAGAGCCCATCGGTCCTGCGGAGCCAGATGAGCGAAGCTTGCCATGCTGGTGCCGTCGATGCCCTGCTCGATCACCTGATAGAGCGCGAAAATGCTGCGCTCGCCGGCGCGCTCCTTGTCCGTGAAGGCGATGGGCGGCGGATTCAATCCGGCTGCGGCGACACCCTTGCCGTTGCCGTCGGCGCCGTGACAGCTCGCGCAATTCTCGGCGTAGAGCGCTCGCCCCCGCTCGAAGTCGGGCACGGCGGTCGGTGTCAGGGGCACCGGATAGGCCTTGATCAGGTCCGCTGCGAGAGATCGCGCCTGGTCGGCGACGAACTCGGGCGCCTCTTTCCGGTCGACTGCAACTTGAAGGTCGGCGGCCCGCTTCTCGAGATTCGCCTTGTCGCCGGACGGCGGCAGGGTCGCGAGCCGTTCCTTCACCGAGCCGACGAACTCGACCATTTCGGCGTATTCGTCTGCATTGATGACGGCCCTGTCGCGAACGGCCTCGCGATAGTCCACGGCCATGTAGTCGAGCAGGCGCCAGATCGTAAGGACTGAGGCGGTGTCGGCGCGGACTGCGACCACGACGGAGAAATTGGCGAGCAGCAGGAGGCAAAACGCTATTGCTCGAGTGGTCATTGGCGGCCCTTGGTATCGCAAATGAGACTTGTTCGCAAATAGTAGCGAATGACTCACTGCTCGTCGAGGGCCCTTCGATTGCTTCCTCCGATGGCTGCTCTTGCCTGACTAGGGTCTGTTGGGATTCATCTGGAGGTAATGACGGCGGCGGCGAGGTGGATCATGGCGGCGAAACTCTGATCCGTCTTGTCGGCGCGCATGGCGATGCGTTTGAACTCCTTGAGCTTGCCGAAGAAGTTTTCGATCAGGTGTCGCCATTTGTACATCTCCTCATCGATCGTCCGCGGCGATGTGCGGCGGGGGTGCTGGGAGATGACGACTTTGCAGCCGCGCCCATCGAGATCGGCAATGATGGCATTGGCGTCGAAAGCCTTGTCGGCGATCAGGGCACCGAACTCGATGCCGTCGAGTAGCGGCGGAACGCCGACCGTATCGAACCGCTGTCCCGGCAGGAGCACAAAGCGCACGAGATTGCCCAGCGCATCGGTCAGCGCCAGGATTTTGGTCGTCATGCCGCCTTTGGAGCGGCCGATGGCTTGGCCCGAAGTCCCCCTTTTGCGCCCTGCCCGTGGCGGTGGACTTTGACGATGGTGGCGTCGACCATGGCGTATTCCATGTCCGGGTCGTCCGAGACGGCGTCGAACAAGCGCTTGAACACATCGGCTTTGACCCAATCGCGGAAGCGCGTGAAGGTGCTGTTCCAGTGCCCGAACGACGGCGGCAAGTCGCGCCAGGGGCTGCCGGTACGGGCGATCCAAAGCACCGCTTCGACAAATAGCCGGTTGTTCTTGCCGCGGCGCCCGGGATCGCCCGGCTTACCCAGGCACAGCGGTTCCATCTTCGCCCATTGGGCGTCGCTCAATACAAGTCGGTCCATCCATAGCTTGAATCACAACAAACCGACCTTGGGAATCCTGATTCCCAACAGACCCTAGGGTAGGAACACCCTTAAGGGGAGATTCCGGAGAAACGCGGAAGATGGTGCATGCTGCCCGGACGGCCGCGCGCCGATCCCGGACATCGCCGCTTGGTATCAGTCGCAGGGTCGCGACGAGGTCTGGACTCCGGTCACCGGGGAAATGTAGCGGCCATCCGAGGCGCCGCCATTGCTTGCCGGCCACAGCCTTGAAAGGCGAGTGCGGTTACACATGGTCGGCTTGATCGCTCGAATCGCGCTTCGAGCGGATAGCACGGCCTTAACCCTGAAGTGGTGCCTTGTTCGGATAACGCGCGATGAAGGCTGATTTGATGAAGTCGTTGACACCAAGCGAGCAGACGAGCGCAAAGCTGATGATCAACGCCGTTTGAACCAGAGGCAGCGGTCGCAATTCGGCCAGACCGTACATGCCAATCAGTATCCCTAGGAATGCATCGGCGAGGAGCGCCGCGGCGAGTACCGTGCTCGGTCGCGAGGCCCAGAATGCCCGACGCTCGCGAATCGACACGATGGAGAATAGTGCGAAGAACAACAGCGTCTGAAGCGTGAATGTCTGCAACCGGCCGGCGTCGCTGCCGAGGTCGAAGCGCTGCCACCCGATGGCGAGCAGGCCCAGCGCCTCGATCAGCATGACCAACCCGAGGAGAACGGCAAGCGTCACCAGCGGGCCGATGTTCCAGGTTTCCGGCTTCTGCGAGGGACGCACGTTGTCCGTCGAAAGCGCGATCTTGACGAAGTCCGTCATGAATACGAGCAGAATCATGCCCAGCGCGGAAATGACGAACTTGCCAGTCACGAGAAACGCAATCACCACGAAGCCCGACTTGAGAATGGTCCGGCTCACCTTGTTGACGATCCAGGTGAGGACGCGCTGATAGATCGCACGTCCATTCTTGACCAGGTCAATGATGCCGCCGAGACCCTCCGTCGTCAGCACCACGCTGGCCGCGCCCTTGGCGACATCGGTCGCGCCGCTGACGGCGATGCCGACTTCGGCCTGGCGCAGGGCCGGCGCATCGTTGACGCCGTCGCCGGTCATGCCGACGACATGGCCGGCTGCCTGGAGGCTCTCGACGACGAGGAACTTGTCTTCCGGAAACACCTCTGCGAATCCACTCGACCCTTGGACGAGTTCAGCCGCATGCGCCGTCGGCGCATCCTGCGTGGCGCGTAACTCGGGGCCCCGAATGACTTCGCCAAGGCCGAGCTCGCGCGCAACCTCGCGTGCAACGGGGAGGGCATCGCCGGTCAGCATCTTCACGGTGACGCCCAGCGAGCGCAGCTCGTCGATGAGCTGGTGCGAGTCGGGACGAGGCGCATCATAGAGAAGCGCGAGGCCGACGAGCTGCAATGGCTCGTCACCGTCCGCACGCGCAACAGCGAGAACGCGGACGCCCTTCTGCGCCTCTTCCGTGGCGCGCGCCTCAAGGACCTCAATCGCCGAAGCGTCGAGGCCCACTGCCTCTGCCACGGTGCGCAGGGCCCCCTTCATCACGCGAATCTTGCGCCCGCCGCTCTCGACGAGCGCTTCGGTCCGGCGGGTCTGGGGCGAAAAGGGTGTGAACGAATGCGTCCTTTCCGTGCCCTGGAGTACCTGGCGCTCTCGGGCCGCGCGCAGGAAGGCGAGATCGATCGGGTCTTGGTTCGCCTCGGTCGACGCCAGGGCGCCATCACGCACAACGTCGTTGTCGGTGAATCCCGGCCGCGGCAGCGCGCCGGTAAGCGACAGCCGGTTCATCGTGAGCGTCCCGGTCTTGTCGGCGCAAACGACATCCATGTTCGCTGCATCCTCGGCAGCGCTGAGCCGCGTGACGAGCACGCCGCGGCGCGCAAGCTCCATGGACCCGACGGCCATGCTCACGGTGAACATCACCGGCAGGGCCACAGGCACGGCGCTCATCAGCAGCACCAGCGAGAGCGGCAGGATGTCGAGGAGCTGCAAGCCCTCGACGAGCGAGGCGATGATTGCCACCGCGACGAGGATGCCGACGATGAGGAACAGCCATTTGACGACCCGCGCAATGACCTCTTCGACGTGCAGCTTCGGGTGCGCGCTTTCGACGAGCCGAGTGGTGCGGCCGAAATAGGTCCGCACGCCGGTCGCGAAGACCACAGCGGTCGCCTCGCCCTGACGCACGATCGATCCCGAGTAGAGAGCATCGTCGTTTGTCTTGGTGAGTTCCTGCGATTCGCCGGTGAGCACGGACTGGTCGACCTGCAAGGCCCCCTCGACGATCTGCACATCGGCCGGAACGAAGTCGCCGGAACGCACCCGCACGACATCGCCGCAAACGAGAGTCGGTGCGGGGACCGCCAGCCAGGCTCCGTCACGGAGAACGCGTGCCGTCACCTGCAGCCGGCGGCGCAGCGCCGATATGGCGGCCGAGGAGCGCTGCTCCTGAAGGAAGCTCAGGACGGCATTGACGATGAGAAGCGACAGGGCAACCCACAGGTCGGCCCATTTGTGCAGGATTAAGGACAGGAGGACGATCAGCTCGATCATCCAGGCCGACAGGCCCCAGAACTTCCGCGCGAGACGAGCGAACGGATGGGGCTTTTCTTCCGGGATGTCGTTGGCTCCCTCCCGTTCGAATCGAGCGGTTGCATCCTCGGTTCGGAGCCCGGTCGCGCGGCTGGAGCCGAAAGCGGAAAGCGTGGCGGCAGCGGTTGGCAGGATAGGGCTACCCTGCCTGTGTCCGGCTATGTCTCGCGGTCTGTTCACTCCTTCGCTCGTATGACGAGAACGGGGCAGGACGCGCGGCGCATGACCCCCTCGGCGACGCTGCCCAGTAAGGCGCGTTGCACGCCCCCGCGGCCGTGGCTGCCGATCACGATGAGATCCGCGGGCCATTCTCCGGCAGCCTTCACGATCTCGTCGGCGGGCATCCCTGCAACGACGAACTCTAGCGCCGATGGCTGCAGCGACAGGCGCTGACGGAAGCCTTCCAGCAGCCGCTTTCCGTCTTGTTTGGCTCGATCGATCAATTCGTTTGGCGAAATTCCGGTATCGCCGCCATAGCCCGCAGACGTGTCGATGGCGTGGACAAGCGCCACGTCAGCGCCAAGCGAACGTGCAAGCTCGACACCCACGTCGGCGGCGTGCGCGGCGATCGGCTCACTATCGACTGCAATAAGGACTCTTCGAAAACTCATGGTCATCTCCCGTGTTCAGCCTCAGAGAATGGGGGAGTGGTCACCGATAGGCTCAAGACTGCCGACCCGCTTCGTTAGATGTTGGACACAACCGCGATAAATCTTGCCTTCGGCATGGGTTCGGCCAGGAAGGGGCGCATGGCTGCCGCCACTGTCCCGGTCGATGGCCGAACTTGCGTTGCAGTTGAGGTGCATGGATGACATGCCCGACGACTCCCCCGCCGTCATTCAGAACACCAGCACCTTGTCAGCGGCGAGCGTGCTGGCAGCGAGTTCGTCCATGGTGCTGCGCCGCGCCCCCGCCACCATCTCGGTGTCGGCGAGCCCGCGCGCGTCCATGCAGGTGCCGCACAGCAGAACTTGTCCCTTGGCCCCGAGCACCCGCTTCAACATGCGCTCGATGTTGTAATAGCCGTCCGGCGTCTTCTGGCCAGTTCTCGCGGCGATCACGGCGTCCGCCATCAGGAACACGGTGACCTCTATTGCTGGGTCCGTTTTGCCGAGGGCGTGGGCGAGGCGCAACGCGTTGTAGCAGCGCTCAGTGCCATAGGGCGGGGCGTTGAGGATGAACAGGGTCTTCATTGGCATCATCTCCGGTTCGGGCTGGACGGAGTCAGTCGCCAAGCACGCGGCGGCGCTCCTCGAACTCCTCTTTGTCTATTTCACCCCGGGCGAAGCGCTCCTTGAGGATGTCGAGCGGTGTGCGCGCCGCCGGCGTTTGGCGTGACCCAACTGCCTGCCACGGCCCGCCGAGCCAGCGCACGAGAAGGACGGCGACCGCGATCACGATGGCCAGGACAAGGATCATGAATAGCGAACCGAATACCATCCCGTACCATCCTCCGCCCCACCCCATCATATGCGGTCCGTATGCATACCTTTCGGGGTCGGACGGTCCCTGCGCCCACGTCCAGGTCGGCACGAGGGCAACGGCTGCCCCTGCTGCTGCGACCATCGAATTCGAAATCCTCATCATTCGCTTGCTCCATCATAAAGTGGTGCCATGCCCGGAGCAGAATGCCGCGGCGGGATCAGGTCTGGCTCTCGATCACACCAGCGCGCCGGCCGAGATTCGGCCGCCCCTCAAACCTATCCAGAGCCGCCTGGCCTTCGGTTAGCGCCACCGTGCAGGACGCAGATATCTCAGCGGCCCGCCTCACAAAGCAGTGTGGCAACAATGGCGAAGCGTTTTTGCCACGCCAGACTGGCCGGCTTGTTCTTGAGCGCATTGATCTCCGTCAAGCGACTCGGAAAGCGCGCCAAGCACCAGGTTGCGCGCACCGAAGATGTGGCCAAGCAGTTCCGCGAATTCGTCAGGCCGCCGGCGTGGGTGACACTGCGGAAACTTGGTGGCAGCGCCTATGCGACCCTTCCCGGCCGAAGCAGGCAGGCTACCCCCCGGGTTCTTTTTCGACGGATTTGTAGCCAAGCACTGTGTTTGCCGACCTAAGCGATTTATGCCGTCCAGCGCAAATGTGCCGTGCCCCGGTCGCGAAGCACAATCAGCGGGATGGCGACAAAGCCGCTTACGAGGAGCAGCCAATCCTGCGCTACGCCGAGCACGATGGCGGCGCTTCCGCCGATCAGTGACCAGACGAAGGGAATGACCAGCAGCCAGCGGGGCAGGGGCTGCGTCGTTAGCAGGAGCATGCCGAAGGTGAATATCGTCACCGGACACGGCGTCACGCCGAAAATCGGCATCTCGGGATAGGCGTGACCTGTCGCCATCCCGATCAACGGATAGAGGACGACCGCATAAACCAGGAAAGCTGCACCCATCCACGCGACCGGTCCTGACTGAAAGCCGAAGTGGAGCCGGTCATGCTGGACCCCAGCGTAGGCCAGGAATCCTCCTTGAAGCAGGAACAGCGCACCGAAGAGATAAGCCACCGTGTTGATCGGCGCGAAGAACAGCCCGTGATACGCAATCCCGGTCCAAACCCACATCGCTGCGAGAACACCCGCGACGATCCGGTTATGGTCGTGCGGTTCCCGGGGGCGACGCAGCAGGCGGTAATTCCAACGAATGGCCTGGAGGGCGCGATGACCAAACAGCAACCGGCGCCAGCCGCCCAATCGGCCAAGGCGGTCCATGAGGACTTGACGCGAATCCTGGGCGATCTCGACGATGCGGAGATTGTCGAAATCCTGACGCTGCATCCAACTGTAGGGACCGCGCAGCGGTGTCGATGAAGCAAGCCGATGCGCGTGCAAAGTTGAAAGAGGAGAATGGAGTCATGGGGATAACCAAATCCAGAACGCAGACTTCTTGCGCTCCGCGATCGTCAACGTGACAATACCGGCGTAGCCGATGTTGTTCATCCCAGTGGCTACCACTCTGTCAAAGGCACCGCTACACTGGGGATGCCGTGACAATGCCAAAGGAAACCACATGGCCTCCCATCTGCATGCGGCGTCGGTTGTCATCGACGGACTGATCATCTCCGATTTCGGGCGTTCGGTGTTCGAGGATATGCGGAAGGGCGGGCTGACCGCGGCCAACTGCACCTGCTGCGTCTGGGAGGGTTTTACCGGGACGATGCGCAATGTGATGCGCTGGAAGGCCTGGTTTCGCGAGCACGGCGACATCCTAAAGCAGGTTTACACCACCGCCGACATTTTGAAGGCCAAGGAAGAAGGCAAGACCGGCATCATCCTCGGCTGGCAGAACATCACGGGGATCGAGGACCAGATCGGCTATCTCGGCCTGTTCAAGGAACTCGGCGTCGGCATCATCCAGATGGCCTACAACACGCAGAACCTGGTCGGCACGGGCTGCTATGAGACCCGCGACGGCGGCCTTTCTGATTTCGGTCGCGAGGTGGTCGCCGAGATGAACCGCCTTGGCATCCTGTGCGATCTCTCCCATGTCGGCGCCAGGACCAGCGAGGACGTCATTGTCACCTCCAAGCAGCCGGTGGCCTATTCGCATTGCCTGCCGGCCGGGCTGAAGGAACATCCGCGCAACAAGAGCGATGCGCAGCTCAAATTCATCGTCGATCACGGCGGCTTTGTCGGCGTCACCATGTTTCCGCCGTTCCTGAAACGCGGTCCTGCCGCCAACGTCGATGATTATGTCGAGGCGATCGAATACGTCATCAACATCTGCGGCGAGGGCAATGTCGGCATTGGCACCGACTTCACGCAGGGCTACGGCCAGGAATTTTTCGACTGGATCACCCACGACAAGGGTTACGCCCGCCGCCTGACCAGTTTCGGCGACGTCATCAACCCCGAAGGACTTCGCACCATCGGCGAATGGCCGAATCTGACCGCGGCGATGGAGAAGCGCGGCTGGAGCGCCTCGCGCATCGAGGCCGTAATCGGCAGGAACTGGTTCAATCTGCTTCGCACCGTCTGGGGAGCCTGAATCATGGGCAGCCCGCAGGTCGATATCCAGGTCGATGAGGTAACCGGACGCTGGTCGGTCGATGGGCTGCCGATGATCCTGATGCCGCAGCATTTCTACCTCAACAACCACTATGCCGTGGAAGCGGCGCTGGGTGCGCTGAAGCTGGAAGAGATATTGCGGCCTGCCGGGTATCGCTCAGCCTATTTTTGGTGCGAGAAGGAGGCCGCGCATCACGGCATGAGCGGCATCGATGTGTTCCACCATTATATGCGGCGGATCACGCAGCGCGGCTGGGGTCAGTTCGAGGTGCTCGACGTGATGCCGCAGGCCGGCACCGCGCAGGTGCGGCTGCGCAATTCCGCCATGGTGGACGAGGCGCATCGCAACAGCGGCCGCAAGGTTTGCTACATGTTCGCGGCCTGGCTTGAAGGCTCGCTTGAATATGTTGCGGCGAGTGCCGGCCGAAAGCGGAGCCTGACGGCTCGCGAAGTCCATTGCCAGGCCGAAGGCGCCCACGACCACTGCCTGTTCGAGGTCATGCCGGCATAGCGCCGGATGTCGCTTCCGTCCTGCCCGCACGGCTGTTGCAGCCTCGCCGAACCGCCGGTGGGGCGACAGCACGGCCCCACATGGTGAGAGCCGCTCCGATGCAAAGCTATTCCGCGTTTTCGTTGTTCAGGCAGGCGCTCGGCGGTCATGCCGGGTGGCAGCGGCAATGGCGCTCGCCGCAGCCCAGGACGGAATATGACGTCATCATCGTCGGCGCCGGTGGCCACGGGCTCGCTACCGCATATTATCTCGCCAAGGAGCACGGCATCATCAATGTCGCGGTGCTGGAGAAGGGCTGGCTCGGCGGCGGCAATACCGGGCGCAACACCACCATCATTCGCTCCAATTATCTGTTCGATGAAAGTGCGGCGCTTTACGAGCATGCGCTGAAGCTGTGGGAAGGTCTGTCGCAGGATCTCAATTACAACGTGATGTATTCGCCGCGCGGCGTGTTGATGCTGGCGCATAACATTCATGATGTGCAGATCTTCAAGCGCCACGTACACGCCAACCGCCTCAACGGCATCGACAATGAATGGCTGAACGCGGAGGAGTGCAAGGCATTCTGTCCGCCGCTCAATGTCGGCGGCGCGATGCGCTATCCGATCCTCGGCGGCGCCTTGCAGCGACGCGGCGGCACCGCGCGGCATGATGCGGTGGCCTGGGGTTATGCCCGCGCTGCCGATGCCCGCGGCGTCGATATCATCGAGAATTGCGAGGTTACCGGCATTCGCCGCAGCGTGAATGGCGCTGTCGAAGGTGTTGAAACCTCGCGCGGCTTCATCCGCGCCAGGAAGGTCGGGGTCGCTGCCGCGGGCCACACCAGCGTCGTGCTGGGCATGGCCGGCGTTCGCCTGCCGCTGGAGAGCTATCCGCTGCAGGCGCTGGTCTCGGAGCCGGTGAAGCCGGCGTTTCCCTGTGTGGTGATGTCCAACACCATCCATGCCTACATCTCGCAGTCGGACAAGGGCGAGATGGTGATTGGTGCCGGCACCGATGCCTACACCTCCTATTCACAGCGCGGGGCGCTGCATATCGCCAACCACACGCTGGATGCGATCTGCGAGCTGGTGCCGATGTTTCGCCGGCTGCGCATGCTGCGCAGCTGGGGCGGCATCGTCGATGTGACACCGGATCGTTCGCCGATCATCTCCAAAACGCCGGTCCACGGCCTCTATGTGAATTGCGGCTGGGGCACCGGCGGATTCAAGGCAACGCCGGGATCCGGCAACGTGTTCGCCTGGACCATCGCCAGGGACGAGCCGCACCGGATCAATGCGCCCTTCACCATCGAGCGGTTTCGCGACGGCATTCTCATCGACGAGAGTGCCGCTGCCGCCGTCGCCCACTAAGCGCAGGACTTCGCGATCATGCTTCTCATCACCTGTCCTCATTGCGGTCCGCGCGCCGAGCTGGAATTCAGCTATGGCGGTGAGGCGCATATCGCGCGTCCCGTCGATCCCGCGGGCCTCGACGACGACTCCTGGGCGGCCTTTCTATATGAGCGTTCCAACCCGCGGGGTGTCCACGCCGAGCGCTGGCGGCATCTGCATGGCTGCGGCCGGTTCTTCAACGTGCTGCGGGACACCGTCAGCGACACCATCGTTGCAAGCTATCCCGCGGGGCAACCGCGGCCCGTGCCGTCGCCCGACGGCAAGGGGACCACGCGATGAGCGGCCGTTTCCGCACTCCCTCGGGAGGCCGCGTCGACCGCGACAAACCCGTGCGCTTCAGCTTCGATGGCGAGAGCTACCAGGGTGTTGCCGGCGACACACTGGCCTCGGCGTTGCTCGCCAACGGCGTTCATCTGGTCGGGCGTTCGTTCAAATATCACCGTCCGCGCGGCATCGTCACCGCCGGCTCCGATGAGCCCAACGCCCTGGTCGGTGTCGGCGCCGATGATGCGCGTTATACGCCGAACATGCGCGCGACGCAGATCGAGATCCATGAAGGGCTGGTCGCGGAAAGCCAGAACCGCTGGCCATCGCTGGGTTTCGACGTCGGCGCCATCAATGAGGTGTTCGCGCCTTTCCTGGGCGCGGGCTTCTACTACAAGACCTTCATGTGGCCGCCCGCCGCATGGAAGAAGATATATGAACCGCTGATCCGCCGCGCCGCCGGTCTCGGCCGCGCGCCGGCCAAGCCGGACACCGATCGTTACACCCAGGTCTATGCGCATTGCGACGTGCTGGTCATTGGTGCCGGCCCCGCGGGTCTGGCGGCAGCCCTTGCTGCCTCGGCAACCGGCGCAAGGGTCTTCCTCTGTGACGAGCAGGCCGAGATGGGCGGCTCGCTGCTGTCCGAGAAAACGGCGATGATCGACGGCCTGTCGGCTGGTGACTGGACAGCCAGGGCGCTCGCCGGGCTCGCCGCGCGCGCCAACGTCATGCTGATGCCGCGCACCACGGCGTTCGGCTGGTATCCGCATAACTTCCTCGGGCTTTGCCAGCGCGTCACGGATCATCTCGCCACGGCCGATCCGAAATTGCCGCGCGAGCGGCTGTGGCAGGTTCGCGCCAGGGAGGTCGTGCTGGCGACCGGCGCGCTGGAGCGGCCGCTGGTATTTCCGGACAATGACCGGCCCGGCATCATGATGGCGGAAGCCGCCCGGATCTATGCCAATCGCTTCGCCGTCGTGCCGGGCGGCACGGCGGTGATCTTCACCGCCTGCGACAGCGCCTATCGTGCCGCCCTCGATCTCAAGGCGGCCGGTGTCGCCATTGCGGCCATCGCCGATCTGCGCGCGGCGCCAGGCGGCGTGTGGGTGGATCGCGCCCGGGCCGCCGGCATGGAGGTTCGCGCGGCGACGGTGGTGACAGGCACCAGCGGTCGCCTGCGCATCGACTCCGTCAGCCTTGGCAAACTCGGCACGGATGGGCGCGTCGGTTCATCCGACACCATCGCCTGCGATCTGCTGTTGATGTCCGGCGGGTTCACGCCGAGCGTCCATCTGTTTTCGCAGTCCCGCGGCAAACTCGTTTATGATGAAGTGCTGCGGGCCTTTCTGCCCGGTACGTCGGTCGAGCGCGAGCGGTCGGTCGGCGCCTGTCGCGGCATCTCTGATCTCGAAACCGTCTTGAATGACGGCACGGCCGGCGGAAGCGGTGCGGCACAGGCCGCGGGTTTTGCCGGCGCTGCCAACCGCGCCTTCGCGGTTGACGGCGACAGCGTCGGCTCAGACGGCTTCATTGGCGTGACGCCGCATGGCGGCGATCCGTCAAGGACGCGAGCCTGGATCGATTTCCAGAACGACGTCACCGAGAAGGACGTCACGCTGGCGATCCGCGAGGGTTTTCGCTCGATCGAACACGTCAAGCGCTACACCACCACCGGCATGGCGACCGATCAGGGCAAGACCTCGAACATGAACGTGCTCGGCCTGGTGTCGCAGACGCTGGAGGTTCCGCTGCCCCGGGTTGGCCTTACTACTTTCCGGTCGCCGTATACACCTACGACGTTCGGCATCTTCGCCGGTCAATCGCGCGGCGATCTGTTCGATCCGCTGCGCAGGACTCCGGTCCACGAATGGGCCGCGGCGCAGGGCGCCGTTTTCGAGGATGTCGGCCTGTGGCGACGCGCGCATTATTTTCCGAAACCTGGCGAAGACATGCACGCGGCGGTGGTGCGCGAATGCAGGGCGACACGGCAGGCCGTCGGTATCTTCGATGCCACGACGCTCGGCAAAGTCGAGGTGGTCGGCAGGGATGCCGCTGAGCTGATGAACCGTGTCTACACCAACGCGTGGACCGGGCTCGAGCCGGGGCGGCTTCGCTACGGCGTGATGCTGCGCGAGGATGGTTTTGTGATGGACGATGGCGTTGTCGGCCGCATGGCGCCCGATCGCTTCCACATCACCACCACGACCGGCGGCGCATCGCGCGTACTGGCGATGATGGAAGACTACATCCAGACCGAGTGGCCGGACCTCGATGTCTGGCTGACCTCGACCACCGAGGAATGGGCCGTCATCTCGGTGCAGGGTCCGCTGTCGCGGAAGGTTCTCAAGCCGCTTGTGGAAGGCATCGATCTTTCCCGCGAAGCGATGCCGCACATGAGTGTGCGCGAGGGCAGGATCTGCGGCGTGCCGACACGGCTGTTCCGGGTCTCCTTTACCGGCGAGCTCGGTTTCGAGGTCAACGTGCCCGCCGGCTATGGCCGGGCGGTGTGGGAAGCGATCTTTGCCGCCGGCCAAGCTTACGGCATTACGCCCTACGGCACCGAAACCATGCACGTCCTGCGCGCCGAGAAGGGATTCATCATCGTCGGCCAGGAAACCGATGGCACGGTGACCCCCCACGATTGCGGTCTCGGCTGGGCCATCGGCAAGGCAAAGAAGGATTTCGTCGGCAAGCGCTCGTTGGCGCGGCCGGCGATGATGGCGAGCGATCGCAAGCAGCTTGTCGGGCTTCTTACGGTCGATCCGAAGGCCGTACTGGAGGTAGGTGCGCAGGTTGTTGCCGATCCAAACCAACCGATCCCGATGACCATGCTCGGCCACGTCACGTCGTCGTACTGGAGCGCGACGCTGGACCGCTCCATCGCGCTGGCACTGGTGCGCGGCGGGCGCGCACGCATCGGAACGCGCCTGTCGGTGCCGATGCCGGATGGACCAATCGCCGTCGAAGCGGTGGAGCCGATATTCTACGATCCGAAGGGAGCGCGGCTCGATGTCTGATCTCGCCATACGGGTAAATTCATTGGCCGCCCTCGGGTCCGCCATACCGGACATTCCGTCGGCGATGCTCGCCGTGCTTCCCGATGCCGCGAAGCTGGTGTTCCGCGGTCGTCCAGCGGCGGTCGATGTTGCGGGCCAGGCTTTCGGCGTCGCGCTGCCGCGGGAAGCCTGCCGGTTCGCCGCGAAAGGTGACCGTACCGCCTACTGGTGTGGCCCCGACGAGTGGCTTCTGCAGGCGGGCGGCGACGCGCCCGCGGCTCTGTTTGCAAGCCTCGATGCAGCACTGGCCGGTCAATCCTGTTCGCTGGTCGATGTCAGTCATCGTTCCGATGCCATTGCGCTGTCGGGTCCTGAAGCCGCCTACATTCTCAATCATGGCTGCCCGCTCGACCTCTCGCCCCGGACGTTTCCGGTCGGCATGTGCACGCGCACGATTCTTGGCAAGGCGACGATCATGCTGTCGCGTCCAGCACCGGAGATTTTCCACATCGATGTGGGGCGCTCGTTCGCGCGCTATGTCTGGCAGTTGCTCGACGAGGCCCGCGGCGAATTCGCTTGAGGGTGCTTCCCATTCAGCAGGTCATGTGATGATCGGTGTCTTCGAGTTGCCAAGGAGCGGTATCGGTCCGTCGTCCTCGCACGCGATGGGGCCGATGAAGACCGCGACTGCGTTTGCGACGACGGTTGCCGGGCCCGCGGTAATCCGCCTCCCGTAATTGGCTGTTCCTCGATCGCTGACAAGGTGGCGCTCTTGCGCCAGAATGCGTCGGCCCACGCCGCCACTGGCACCGAGCAGGAGAAAATTCATGGTGCATCCCGCGGCATTTTGCACATCCGCTCAAATCGGCTTGGCCAGCGACTGCGCGATGGTTTTAGCCAGCATGTCGAGGGTATAGAACTTCATCAACTGATCACGACCCCACGACATTCCGACCGACTCGATCATCATCATCGAGGCCAGCTTTCGCGAATCGGTCTGAAAGGCCTCGGCCCGCGCCTTACGCCGCTCCTCGTATCGGGCGAGGGCGCCGGCCAGGAAATGGGCGTCGGTGCGGCCGAGTTCGTCGTCGAGCACGGCGGCCGATTCCAGGGCGATCGACGCGCCGACACCCGCGGTCGGCAGAAAGGCGCAAGCAGCGTCGCCGAGCAGGGCAACGCGTCCCTTGACCCAGTCCTTGCTGCGGTGGTCCGAGAGCTTCCACCAAAAGGTGTCGCCGAGATCGTCGGGGAGCTCGCCAACCAGGTCGGCGACACTGGGACCGAGGGCGGAGAAGTGCTCCTTTACCTTGTGCCCGTCGCGTCCGACGACCTCCGGTCCGACGGTCCGGCCGGGGCCCGCTGCCACCACGCCGACACCACCCTTGATCGGATAGACTCCGAGAAAGCGGCCGGCGCCCCAATGCTCGCGGACGGCGGTGGCCGGTCGCGACGTGTTGCGGACCACCCACACCCAGCAGCCCCAGCCAGTCTCGTGGTCTGGTGCATCATCGCCGAACAGCTTCTGCCGGATGCCGGAGTGGATGCCGTCGGCTCCGACCAACAGGTCGCAGGTATTTTGCGTACCGTCGGACAGCCGGACCATGACCTTGTCGCCGGAATCGTCGAAGTCGGTGACCGATGTGCCGAAATGCAACGGAACGTCGGCGCAGCGCCTTCGCAACAGCGCCAGCAACTCGCCGCGCATGATGCCGCCGGAGTAACCGAACTGGTCGAGCATTGGTCCGAGCTCGTAGGTGTGGATCTCCTCGCCGTGGCCGTTGCACACCGTGTAGGTCGCCATGCGCTCGCTAGCGGAAACGAAGTCATCCATCAGATCGAGGCCGTGGAAGACCCGGGCGCCGACCGGATAGAGGCCGAGCATGTAGCCGCTATGGTCGAAGTTGGGCGCGCGTTCGTAGAGCTCGGCCGTGGCGCCGCGCTGGCGCAGCAGGGCGGCCAGGGCCATGCCGCCGATTCCGGCGCCGGCGATGATGATCTTCATGATCAGTCTCCCGTGCGAGATTGCAAGTTCATTTCGCGCAGCATCCAGCGAGCCAGACCGTGGCGAAGACCGGCATGCCGGCGATGGCGCCGAGCAGGGCGAGGTTGTTCAGGAAGGGCTGGGCCGTGATCAGCGCCGTGGCGCAGACGAGGCCGGCGGCGATCTGGTAGAGCGCGCCCAAGTGCGACAAGTAGTGGCCGGACCCATGAAGTCTCCGAAGCGATCACCGACGGCATCCGATCAACGACTGGGCCTTTCAAATCAGAATTCCGAAAGCAGGGGTCTCTCGGCCGCCCCTGTCACAACAATGCACCATACGGCGAAGGTTACTAGGGTCGAGACTCATAAAATCCACCAGACGATAGCAGCGACGAAGCAGACTGAGGCGAGGAAGTTTCTCACCAGCCTGTCGTAGCGAGCGGCGATCCGGCGGAAGTCCTTGAGCCGACAGAAGGTGTTCTCGATGCGGTGCCGTTGCTTGTAGGACTTCTTGTCGAAGCTGAAGGGCTGCTTGCGGTTCGACCTGTTGGGAACGACGGCCTCGGGCTCACGATACGGGTCTAAGGGAACCGTTCCAGAGGATCTTTCGCCCTATCGTTCATCCGAGAGTGTTTGGGCTTTGATCGGGTTGTTGTTGCTCCAAAGCCGCAACAGCAATCTTGCGCAGGAGCTTGCGCTCCATGCTGACTCCTTTCCGCGGCGTTAAGAGGCGAGGATGGGGCCGAGTTGCCTGACGGAGACATGCTCCGCGCCGTACTCGCTGGACTTGAACGTGCCGGATTGATGGAACGATCGAGTAAAGACGGTCTAGGCCGTTGGCGCGTGAATCCGGTGAATGGCGTCGCTACGCTGCTCAAAAGCGACTTACTGCTTCATGAAGGTATGTAGGCAAATTGTTCATTTATTCCTACTCTACACCTTGTTGTGCCTTGGGCGCGGGGGCGCACGCGAAGATCCGGGTAAATTGGCGATCCGAAGTATTGAACCCCGACGGCCCTAGATCAATCGGTCATTGGGCGGCTCCTTCGCCTCATTTGCATTCTGCTTAGTACCAAGGGGAACCTCTCGGTTTGGGCCGCGACGGTGACGAAACGGCCGATAGTTTCGAGCTTGGTCCGAGACCTGTAGTTGCCGTCGTCAAAGCCGGGCGGCTTGTCGGCTTCTCCTGTAGGTCGAGCGCTCAGGATCGATCATGGTCTTGCGGAATTGCGGCACCACAGGCGAGGCTCGGATCTCGGAATGCCGATTGCCAGTTCCGCGCGGCCATGAGCTGGTCGCGGGTGAGAGATTGCGCACCGATCAGACTGGCGCCGGCTAAGTCGGCGCGATCGAGGATGGTCCTGAAGAAATTCGCACCATCGAGCTGAGCGTCGATCAGCACACCGTCGCTAAAATTTGTTCCGCGCAGGTCTGCCTTGCGAAGATCGGCCTGGGCGAGGTTGGCACCCATGAGATCAAGGCCAAGCAAATGGCCAGCGGTTAGATCCGGACGCGCCCCCACGTTTGCCGCCCGCCATTCGTTCCACGCGCTTACGCCACTCTTGAGCACTTCCAGTTGGGTCTTGTCGGCCATGAGCTGTTCCTCCACGAACAGATCCGCTTTCCGCGGACGATGGGCACGGCGCCGGATGCCGGCATTTCGCAAAAATCGTCAATCGTCATGATCGCGCTACCGCTCCTCGACGAGGGCCAGCAGGCCCTTGATCAGGTCTAGTGGCCTGGGCGGGCAACCCCGGATGTGAAGGTCGACGGGCACGACGGCGGACACGCCGCCGACGCAGGCATAGCTTCCGGCGAATGAGCCGCCATCGACCGCGCAATCACCCACGGCCACCACCCATTTTGGATCAGGCGTGGCCAGATAAGTGCGCTCCAGCGCCTCTCGCATGTTCTTGGTGACCGGCCCAGTGACGAGCAGCACGTCGGCATGGCGCGGCGAGGCGACGAAACGAAGACCGAACCGATCGATGTCGTAGAACGCGTTGTTGAGCGCGTGAATCTCCAGCTCACAGCCGTTGCACGAGCCGGCATCGACCTCGCGGATGGCCAGCGACCGGCCGAAGCGCCGCCGCGCGACACGCTCGAGGGCCGCGCCGAACTCGGCCAGTGCCGCCGCATCGGCGGCGGGCGCGGCTTCGGTCAAGGGCCCGTGCAGGAGGGTTTCAAAGATGATCTTGCGCATGCAAATCGCCTTTAGTCTTCCGGATCGCGCGCGGTCTGAAGAAGCATGATGACGTGCTAGAGATCATGGCCCGAGTAGGAGCAGTTGAAGGATTTGTTGCAGAGCGGGAAGTCGGCGACGATGTTGCCTTCGACGGCGGCCTCCAGCAGCGGCCACTGGAACCACGACGGATCACGCAAATGGCAGCGTTCGATCCGCCCGTGGCCGCCAAGCCGCAGCCAGACCAGGATGTCACCGCGGAAGCTTTCCACCACGGCCGCGCCTTCCCGCGTGGCTCCGATCGAAGCGGCGACGCCGACGCGGATGTCCCCTGAGGGTAGGCGATCCACGATCTGCTCTACCAGCGACAGGCTCTGCTCCACTTCGCGAATCCGGATCCACACCCGCGCGTTGACATCGCCGGCATCGAGTACGGGCACGTCGAAGTGAAGCATGTCATAGGGCGGATAGCCGGGCGTGCGGCGTGTATCGAAGGCTCTCCCCGAGGCGCGCCCGACGTAGCCGCCGCAGGCATATTGACGGGCAAGATCGGACTTCAACACTCCGGTGCCGACTGTGCGATCCTGCAACGACGCGGTATTGTCGTAGAGTTCGACCAGGGCCGGGAAGCGGCGCCGGATCTCGCCGAGCAGCGCACTCAATGCCGAGATGCCCTCGCTTGAAAGTTCCGTGCTGACGCCGCCCGGCACCACGGCGTCCCGCATCAGCCGGTGGCCGAAACAGAGGTCGGCGGCGCGCAACACGCGCTCGCGCAGTACGCCGCAATGGGCGTGCATGAGCGCAAAGGCAGCGTCATTGCAGATGGCGCCGATGTCGCCGAAATGGTTGGCCAGACGCTCGAGCTCGGCCATGAGCGCGCGTAGCCAGATGCCGCGTTGCGGCGCCTCGATCTCCAAGGCGGCTTCGACGGCACGCGCGAAGGCGATGGCGTAGGCGACTGTGCTGTCCCCCGAGACGCGTCCGGCGAGCTGCGCCGCGCGGCCGATGTCGGAGCCAGCCATCAGTCCCTCGATGCCCTTATGGACATAGCCCAGCCGCTCCTCGAGGCGAACCACGGTCTCTCCGTTGGCCGTGAAGCGGAAATGGCCCGGCTCGATGATCCCGGCGTGCACCGGGCCGACGGCGATCTCGTGCAGGCTCTCGCCTTCGACCGGCAGGAACTCATAGGTGCGGGTTTCGGACGGCGCCTGAGTCAAGCCGAGCGGATGGCTCAGTCCCCATCGTCCATGGTCGAGCCACGGCCTGGGCTCGGGAGTGCCGATAGCTTGCAGACCGAACAGGTCGCGGACGGCTGCTTCGAGGTGGAGAGCCGGCGGATGGGTGCGGGCGACCGAGGGGAAATGTCCACCCGGGCAGTCGAGGCTCAGCACGCCAATCTCGCCCGACTGTTCGCCGCGAAGCGCCATGTGGACTTCAGCGGAGTCGCCCCAGAGTCCCAGCAGTGACCAGCCCGGCACGCCGAGAAGACCAACAGCGGTGTTCCACGCGTCCGGCGTGACGACAGCACGCGGCCACGGGCGATGATGGGGCACCGCGCGGCCTTCCCTCATCAAGTCAGCGATCTGCGTAATTTCCGCCATCGTCTACCCCAACAGCCCGGCTACGTGCTGGAACCAGCTCACCAGCATCGGCGGCAGATAGAGACCGGCGCCGAGCACCAGTGCGAGATGGGCATAGAGCGGCACGTAAGACGCCTCGGCCGGTTTCGTGCTGCCCAGCGGCTCGCCGAAGGCGACATTGCCCAGCCGCAGCAGCAGGGCGCCGAACGCCACCAGAAGGCCGACAAGAAGCGGGATCACCAGCAAAGGCTCCCGGGCGAAGGTCGAGCTCACGATCAGGAACTCGCTCATGAAGATGCCGAACGGCGGCATGCCCGCAATGGCGAACACGGCCAGCACGAGGCCCCAGCCCAGCACCGGGTGGGTCTCGGTCAGGCCGCGTATGTCGGCAATCTTTTGCGTGCCCTTGATCTGCGCGATATGGCCGACCGAGTAGAAGATCGCCGACTTGGTCAGGCTGTGCATGGTCATGTGCAGCAGGCCGGCGAAGTTGGCCAGCGGCCCGCCCATGCCGAAGGCGAAAGTGATGATCCCCATGTGCTCGATCGAGGAGTAGGCGAACATGCGCTTGATGTCGCGACGCCGGTACAGCATGAAGGCGGCGAACAGGAGCGACACCAGCCCCATCGTCACCATGAGCGGTCCGGGCGCGAGCGCCCCGGCGTTGGCCGCGAGCAGCATCTTGAAGCGCAGCACCGCGTAGAGTGCCACGTTCAGCAGCAGCCCCGAGAGCACGGCGGAAATCGGTGTCGGGCCCTCGGCATGCGCATCGGGAAGCCAGGCATGTAGTGGCGCCAGCCCAACCTTGGTGCCGTATCCCAGGAGCAGGAAGATGAACGCGGTGTTCAGCAGCGCCGGATCGAAGCGTGCGACCTGGTCGATCAGCAGCGTCCACACCATGGCATCGACGCCACCGCCCATGGCCGGCTGGGCGGCGAGGTAGATCAGGATGGTGCCGAACAGCGCGAGCGCAATGCCGACGCTGGCCAGGATGAAGTACTTCCAGGCCGCCTCGACGGCTTCATGGGTGCGGTAGATGCCGACCATGAGGATGGTGGTGAGCGTGGCCAGCTCGATCGCGACCCACATCAGCCCGATGTTGTTGGCAGCAAGCGCCAGGTTCATCGAAAACATCAGGACTTGGTACATCGCGTGATAGAAGCGCAGGTACTGGGGCGTCAGCCGGCCGATCTTCAGCTCATGGGCAATGTACGTTGCGCTGAACACGCTGGTCGTGAAGCCGATGAAGGTGGTGAGGATGATGAAGACGACATTGAGGTCGTCGACGAACAGATATCGCCCCGGCTCCGGCCGGTCCGGAGAGAGCAGCAACAGCGAGGCCGCAAGCGTGAGCAGGGCCGCGAGTACATTGAGCCGCGCCCCGAGCCGATAGCCGGGCACCAGCGCCAGCACCGCCGCTGCCGCCGCGGGGATCACCAGGATGGCGTTGAGCGCATCGAGTCCCAGCAGATCGAGGGGGAACGCGCTCATTCCCGCGTCCTGCGGAAGCGGTCGAGCGCCTGCGCGTCGACGGTGTCGAAGCGCTCACGGATCCTGAACAGGAAGACTCCGATGACGACGAAAGCGACGAGCACCGAGAAGGCGACGCTCATCTCGACCACGAACGGCATGCCCTTGGCGCCGGTGGCCGCCAGGATCAGGCCGTTCTCCGTCGACATGAAGCCGACCACCTGGCTCACCGCATTGCGCCGCGTCACCATCATGAGCAGCCCGAGCAGGACGACGGAGAGCGCCAGCGCCACGTCCTCGCGCGCCAGCCGGTCGGCTTCGGCGGTAACGCGCAGCATGACCGCGAGCGACAAGGCGACGAAGCCGATACCCAGGACCATGGTGGGCCCAATGCCGATGACGGTCTCTATCTCGCGATGGATGCCCAGCCGCTGGATGATTCGGTGCAGCGCCACTGGGATGATGATGCCCTTGAAGACAATCGCGATCGCTGCCGTAATGTACAGTTGCGGCGCGTCCTGAATGTAGGCCTGCCAGCCGACGGAGAAGGCCAGCACGATCGCGTGCAGCGCGAAAATGTTGAGCAGTGCGTAGAGGCGGTCCTGATAAAGCATCATGAAGCTCACCAGCACCAGTCCGCCAGCAAAGAGATGCGCAACATCGAAGTCGAGACCGTCCATCTACAGACTCCGCGAGACGAACAGCAGCAGCGTGCCGAGCAGCCCGAGCATCAGCGCGGCGCCAAGGAAGGTAGGCACGCGAAAGACGCGCATCTTGGCGATAACGGTCTCGAACAGGGCAAGCAGCGCGCCGCCGATAGCCAGCTTCGCTACCCAGGCGGCGCTGCCGAGCACGTAGGCGGCGAGGCCTGCATCGGCCCTTACCAGCCCCCAGGGGGTGAAGATGCAGGCGATCAGCGAGATGTAGAGCAGGAGCTTGAGCGACGCCGCCAGCTCGATCACAGCGAGATGGCGCCCCGAATACTCGAGAACCATGGCCTCGTGGACCATCGTCAACTCAAGATGCGTTGCCGGATTGTCGACAGGGACACGGGCGTTCTCGGCGATCGCCACGATGATCAGGCCGACGAGCACCAGGCCCAGCGAGATGCGCACGCCGACGTGCGACGACAGCATGAAGTCGGAGATCGTGGACAGCTGGGTCGACTTCGCCACCAGGGCAAGCGTGAAGACGATCATCAGGATTGCCGGCTCCGCCAGCGAGGCGATCATCATCTCGCGGCTCGAGCCGATGCCGCCAAAGCTCGTGCCGATGTCCAGGCCGGCCAGCGCCAGGAAGAAACGCACGCTGCCGAGCAGAGCAGCGATGGCGATCAGGTCGGCCGTCCAATTGAACATCAGACTGGTGGCAAACGTCGGCACCAAGGCCGCGGCCACCCAGGTCGCTGCGAAAATCAGGTAGGGCGCGACCCGAAACAGCCAGGAGGCGTTGTCCGCCAGGACGACGTCCTTCTGCAACAGCCGGGCAAGGTCGCGATACGGCTGGATGATCGGGGCACCCCGGCGACGGAGCAGCCGCGCCTTGACCTTGCGCACGAAGCCCGTGAGCAGGGGCGCCATCAGCAGCACCAGCAGGAGTTGCCCGCCTTGGACGACGAGGTCGTGGATCAAAGCCATATCGCCAGCACTAGAAGGAGAGCGACGAGGGCCGCGACGACGAGGCTGAGATAGCGCCGGATGCTCTGGAACTGCAGGATGTTGAGGCGGCCCGCCGTCGCATCCACGGCGCCAGCCACCGGCACATAGAGCATGTCCCACACCAGATCGCGCAGCTCGACCGTCAGGCGTGCCGGGCGTCGGTCTCCGGGCGGCGGCATGTCCACGCGCTCGCGAGCGAGGAACACGCTGGTGCCGAACACGCGGCGAATGGGCTGTGCGAAGCTGCCGGCCGTGTATTGGGTGATCGGCCTCGGGTCGGGAAATCCACAATCCCAGGGAGGAGCGCGCCGCAACACGCGCGACGCGAAGCGATGGATCACGTAGACCGCAAGCGATGCCGACGCAGTTATGAACACGAAGATCAGCAAGCCGTTGTAGGAGCTGCGCGCTTCGGCAATCGGTACGATCGAGAGCCACGGTACGTCGAGCTGGACCGGCATGCGATCGCCCAGAAGTCCACCGACGACAGGGGCCAGGGCATCGATGACCAAGCCCGGCAGGACGCCTGCCAGCAGGCAAAGGCCAGAGAATGCGAACATCGTGGCGAGCGAAAACCGATCGACCTCGCGCGCGTTCGCGGCGGCCGGCGAGCGCGGCCGGCCAAGAAAGGTGATCCCGAAAGCCTTGACGAAGCAGGCCGCCGCAAGCGCCGCCGACAGCGCCAGCATGGCGCCGACGGCCGGTATGAGAACCTTGAGACCCCACGGCGGCAGGTCGGGGCTCTGAAGGATGGCCTGGAAAGTCAGCCATTCCGAGACGAAGCCGTTGAGCGGCGGCAGAGCGGAGATCGCAACGCAGCCGACCAGGAACGTGAAGGCCGTGAGCGGCATGCGATGGATCAGGCCGCCCAGATGCTCCATGTCTCGCTCTCCCGTCGCCGTCAGTACGGCTCCCGAGCCGAAGAACAGCAGGCTCTTGAAGAGCGAATGGTTGAGGACGTGAAAGAGCGCCGCGGTGAGCGCGAGCGCCGCGGCCCAGCTCACCTGATAGGCTTGGAAGGCCATAGCCAATCCGAGCCCGATGAAGATGATGCCGATGTTCTCGACGGTGTGGTAGGCGAGCAGCCGCTTGAGATCGTGCTGCATGAGGGCATAGAGCACGCCAAGGACCGAGGTGATGCCGCCAAGCGCCAGCACCACCATGGACCATCCCCATTCCGGCGGCCCAAGGAGGTCGAGCACGATGCGGATGAAGCCGTAGACGGCGACCTTGGTCATGACGCCGCTCATCAGCGCGGACACATGGCTGGGCGCCGCAGGATGGGCGAGCGGCAGCCATACATGCAGCGGCACGAGCCCGGCCTTCGAACCCGCGCCCAGCAGCGCAAACGTCAGCACCAGCGCGGCCGTCACGGGTCCGGCATCACGGACGCGCATCGCCTCGAAGCCATAGGCGCCGTCGACGCCCGCCAGCAGGGCAAAGGCCAGCAGCAGGCAGAGCGTGCCGAAGCTCGCCATGACGAGATAGACGTAGGCGGCCCGGACGTTCTCGCGTAGACGATGATGGGCCATTACCAGCGCCCACGAGCTCAACGACATGAATTCCCAGGACAGCAGGAACGTGAACGCGTCGTCCGCCAAGACCACGAGATTCATGCCGGCAACGAACACTGGATAGAACGGCAGCACGCGGTGAGGCGCAGGCTCATGCCGGCCGTAGCCGAGGGCATAGAGGCTGGCGGCGGCGCTGCCGAGATTGACGACAATCAGGAAAAATGCGGCCAGCGCGTCGATGCGGAAATGGGCGCCGAGCCACGGCAGGCCGAGCGGCAGGGTGGCCGTGGACACCGGTGCCGGGCCAATCAGAGCGGCCAGGGCGCCGGCCAACGCAACCACCGACGCAACAAGGCTTGCCCCGTAGACGATCGGCGTAGCAACGTGCCGGCGCGGTATCGCGGTGCCTATCGCCGCGGCCACGAGCAGCAGGCCGACGCACCACAGGGCGAACGCGGCCGACATCTCACCTATCTCTTCGGCGAGCGACCGAGCCCTAGCGCTCGATCATGGAAACCTTGCTGTGCGTCCAACGAGCGTTCTCCACCAGCAGCCGCTCGACTCTCGCGAACTGGTCACTCTCGCTTTGCAGGAGACGCTACTTCAACTGACGCCGTGCTCAGTACGCGCGGAAAACTCCTGCGAATAGCTGACGGTAACGACGCGAAATCAAACGTGTATCACATCCTCCCCCATGTGCCCGTGCATCGCAAGGGGTATGCCCGGCTCGGCTGCAGAAATCTGGCCTTCGCCGATCTTCCAGGCGCGCACTGCTTACTTATGGCCCGCCACGGAAACAGACTCCCGGTCACTTGAACAGGCAGTCTTCATTCTTGTGCATTGTTAGCGTTTATTGGCCGTGTGCGCTTCAGCCGCCGCATTTCGAGGTCGTGCCCCTGATGGTGGTGTAGCTGGGGGTAGCAAGGCCGCGAGCGAGCGCGCCCATCGGGTGCGCTGTAGCGAGGGAGCGGCCTTGCGGCGGTCACCGGCGATTTCTCGGTTAGGGTCGGG
>ERZ1292640.243-Hain-H43-02um-R1-243-length-44004-cov-5_pt1 | contig 26496 bp, 23 predicted proteins | sample MGYA00564404_ERZ1292640 | MGnify/ENA primary metagenome ERZ1292640 (study PRJEB36523, sample SAMEA6512636) | groundwater metagenome | collected 2019-01-08 | study: AquaDiva: Metagenomics assemblies of 32 groundwater samples | reverse complement strand
AGAAAGCCCTCGCAGGAGAGGTAGCAGATGACAGCATTGGGGCTCTGTTCTTTGAGCTGGATGCAGATGGCCTGGAGCAGATGGGTCTTGCCCAGTCCGACCCCGCCGTGGATGAAGAAGGGGTTGTACGAACGCCCCGGATTTCCGGCGACGGCGACGGCGCCCGCGTGGGCGAGGCGGTTTCCGGAGCCGACAACAAAGTGCTCAAAGCTGTAGTCGGGGTTGATGACGAGCGTTTCTTCGTTTCGGACGATCGTGGACTCGTGGGGGTCCATCTGGGTGCGTCCGCCGCCCATGGACTCGCGGGCGGCCGCGGAAATCCTCGGGGAGGGAGAATGAACGCCACGAACCTCGGGGACCGAGGGTTGGCCGGGGGAGGGATCGTCGGCGTGCGTGGAGAGTTTGGGTTCGACGATGGAACGAGCGCGCCCGGCATCCCGCTGGGGAACGGGAACCGGATCATCGGGGCCCAGAAAGCGGACGGCCAGGAGCCGCCCGGAAACGGTTCGGGCGGCGTCATTGAAGGGTTCGGAGCAGGAGTTGCGCAGGTAGTCGCGATGGACGTTGGAGTGCGCACGCAGGAGCAGGGCCCCGCCGTCGACTGAGATCGGCGCGAGCTCTTCGAACCATTGGCGGCAGACCCCGGCTGCGTGGCGGCGCAGATACCCGAGCATGCCATCCCAAATCTGACGATCAGGGTCGGTCATGGGTGGGTCGCGTGGGAGCAAAGAAAGTCGGAAAGCGGGCCGGGGTATTGGATTGAGTGAAGTTTGAGACCAGGCCGAATTCCGGGCGAACCGGCGGACTCGGCGTTGGATGAGCGTTGGACAATGTTCATTGGCACCTTCTTCTGACCACCATCGCGACGCTCCCCCCGACCACCATCGTGGAGTACCCACGCGTCGCGTTACCACATCGATCAGTGCCCCGATCCGGTCGGCGTGCGAGAAACGTCGCCGCATCGGTTCAACGAACCCGGGCGCGCCGCCGCGACCGGATGTGGATCAAACGTACTGTGAAAGCTGCCCCATGTCAACCCGGAAATGTGTGCATTGAGATCGGGATTTTCTGGTTCAGGGCGCGTGTGGCGTTTGCGCCTCTTGGCGCGGGTCGGGGCGCGGGTCTGGTCGGGGCTTGGGGGCGCCCGGGACCGCCAATTCCGCCACGCGGAGCTGCTCCTCGAACCTGGCCTTGCCCGCCCGGAAGTCCATGAGGAAGTGAACTCGGGAGAGTTTGTCGGCGGTGGCCTTGTCCTTCATGAGGATCTCGGCGAGGCGCTTTCTTGCGAAGCCAAGGTCCGTGCGTCTGGAGACGTGGATGAGAACCAGGGCCTGGCACTCCAGAAACCGGAGCCACTCCGCGACATCCTCGGCGTGAAGATGCATGCCGATCTTGGCGCGTTCCTTGTGCTCGGGCTCGAAGAACGTGCATTCGCTGATGACGATCGTGGCCTTGCGCACGTCCTCGCGGATGAGGTGCGGCCCGGGCTGGGTGTCGCCCAGATACGCGATGTGCGGGATCTCGAGTATGCGGGTGATCTCGATGCCGCGCTCTTTGAGCTCCCGCAGCTTCTCCTGCGGCATATCCACGAACTCAGGCTTGAGCTTGCTGCGTTTTTCGATGACGACATAGCCCATCGAGGGGGCGGTGTGCTCGGTGTGAAAGCCGCGGAGGTGGAAGTTGTTCTTGATCTCGACGGTCTGCTCGGCCTGGAGCGTGACGAGGTTGTAGGGCGTCTTCTGTCGTTCAAGGTCCACGAAACCCGCCATCATGCGCTGCACGGCCGGCGCGATCCGCTCGTCGCAAACGAGCGTGGCATCGCCCATGCCCTGGAAGCGGCGCTGGGAGCAGTAGTACGCGAGGCCGCCGACATGGTCCATGTGCCCGTGGCTGATGGCGCAGAACTTGGACGCCAGGTGTGACCTGGGACACTGACCCATGTCAAAGCACAGGTCGAGCTCGGGGATCTGAACGCTGGTGACTTCCCCGGCGACCGACAGGCCCTGAACGCGATATGGTGAGAAGTACAGAAAGCCGAGCGATCCCTCGCGTGGCGGGGGCTTTGGGAGCATCGACGAATCCTCCGTCAACGGGCATAACAGCCCGCGGGAAGTGCGAATGAACGGAGGATAGGCGGGCAGGCCTGGGAAAAGGAGCCGGGAGATTGCTCCCCGGCCCCGGATGCGGAATAGGACTCCGCCCGGTGAACCCGGGCGCTTCGTGGGGGCATGAAGGACAGGCACGATTTGAAGTGAGATCGGATTCAAACCCCAAACTCTCGGAGGTTCGGATGAAGTTCGCAACTATGACGGTCCCGGTTTTCTTCTTTGCCTCGATGGTGCTGGGTCAGCCCGTGGAAACCAAGGGCCGAATCGAGGCGGTTACGGTGTACCGGGGGCAGGCGCTGGTGACACGAACCGTGGAGCTCTCGGGCAAGGCCGGGCTTCGCGAGATCGTGGTCACGGATCTGCCCTCGCGAGTCCTGCCGGGGAGCCTGTACGCCGAGGGCGCGACGGCCGGCGGCGTGGCGGTGCGGAGCGTGCAGTTTAGAACCCGCCCGGTTTCACAGGATGTGAACGAGGGCGTGCGAAAGCTCGATGCGGAGCTTCAGACGCTTCAGGACGCGCTGGCGACCAATCAGGCCTCGGCGCAGCGGCTCGACGAGCAGAAGGCGTATCTGGACAAAATGGAGATGTTTGTGGTGCCCACCGCCCAGACGGAGATGTCCAAGGGCGTGCTGAACGCCGAAACACTGATCAAGATGAGCGAGTACTCGGGAAAGCAGCGAGACACGATCTCGGCAAGGCGGCTCGAACTCGCAAAGGAGGCCCGGGGGATTCAGTCGCAGATCGAACTGAAGCACCGGGAACGGACGACGCTCACCGCCGGATCGAGCCGGACTGTGAACGAGGCGGTGGTCTTCCTGAACAAGGATGGAGAGGGAGCATCCACGCTTCGGGTGCGGTATCTGGTGGACGCGGCGACCTGGTCGCCGAGCTACAACGCGCGGGGCGACGCCAAGGCGGGGCAGGTGACCCTGGAGTACTTTGCAAGCGTTGAGCAGGTGAGCGGCGAGGATTGGGTGGGCGTGCAACTGGAGCTCTCAACCGCGACGCCCGCGCTGATCGCCAAAGCCCCAACACTGACACCGATGTCGGTCGCGCTCGCCGCCCCGACCCCGGCGCAGACCAAGTACGCGTACGCCGAGGCGAAGAAGGAACTCGCCGATCGCCAGCGGGACATGGAGAAGAACCGGAGCCTGTCGAACTCCCTCAACGGACCGCAGGGGCCGGAAGGACCACAAGGGGCCACCGGTGCTCAAGGTCAGATGAGTCAGCCGGGAGCCGTCGGGTTCGACGGCGGCGGGAACGCGCCGCGGGGCGGCGGGGACATGTTAGTTCTCGCGATCAACGACAAGAACCTCAACGAGATCGCGAGTCAGTCGTTGATTCTGGACGTGCTCGCGTCGGAGAAGGACGTGAAGCCGTCGGGCGGCAAGGGAGGCAGGGTCGGCGGGATCCGCCCCACGTCCGAGGAGGGCCTGAGCGTCACCTACACGCTCACCGGGAAGACGAGCGTGCCCAGCCGGATGGATCGGCAGTTGATCCAGATCGCCAGCATGCCGATGAAGGCGGAGTTCGCGAAGGTGGCGACGCCGTCGTTGACCCAGTTTGTGTACGACGAGGCCCACCTGACCAACGCGGGCGGGATGGTGCTGCTGGCCGGCCCCCTGACGGCGTACAGCGGCGGCTCGTTCATGGGGAACGGGGCGTTGCCGACGGTCGCGGCGGGGGAGCAGTTCACGCTGGGCTTTGGAATCGACAGCAGCCTGCGAGCCGGGCGTGAGCTGGTGGACAAGACCGAGATCATCTCGGGAGGCAACCGGGTGGTGACCTTGACGTATCGCCTGACGGTCGAGAATTTCGCGACGTCTGCGACCAAGGTGCGGGTCAGCGAGAGGCTCCCCAAGGTGCGGGAGAACGAGATCAAGCTGACGATGGTGACAGCAACACCGCCGCCCACCCAGCCCTCCGCCGGCGAGAACGAAGACTCCGGGCTTGACGCCAAGGACAAGAAGAATGGGATGGTGAGATGGGAGCTCGACGTGCCGGCGCAGGCGATCGGCTCCAAGGCCGCGGTCGTGGAGTACACATTCAAGCTGGAGTATGACAAGCAGATGACGGTGGTTGGAACCGAGAACGGCCAGCCCATCTTGCCCGCGGCGGCCGCCCCGGCACCGGGACCAAAGTGAGCCCGATGGCGGAGAAACCGACCGCGGACACAGGTTCGGGGTCGTGCCGCATCGGACATTTGTGAAACCGTCGGTGCAAAAGGCCGAATACGCTTGTCCGTGGTTCTTGCCGTCCTCATCCCTGTGTACAACGAAGAACGCCTCATCGAGCGCGCGGTCGCTCGTTTTGACGCCTGCCCGCCGCCCCTGACCCCTGAGGGGGAGTTGACACGCAAGCTCTATCTCGTCGACGACGGGTCGACGGACCTGACCGCAGCGGCGATGGAGACCCTCAAAGGTCGCCCGGATGTCGTGTGCATCCGGCACGACAGGAACCGGGGCAAGGGTGCCGCGCTGCGGACAGCCCTGGGCGCGGCGGTGCTTGACGGGGCCGACCTGTTCATCGTGCACGACGCGGATCTGGAGTACGACCCGGCGGACCACGCGGCGATGCTGGGGCCGCTGCTCGACGGACGGGCGGACGCGGTGATCGGTTCGAGGTTTCTGGGGTCGGCGCACCGGGTGCTGTACTACTGGCACTCGGTGGCCAACCGGTTCATCACAGCGGCGAGCAACATGCTCACCAACCTGAACCTGAGCGACATCGAATGTTGCCTGAAGGCGTTCACGAGGCCGGTTGCCGAGCGGCTGACGATCCAGGAAGATCGCTTTGGCGTCGAGCCCGAGCTCGTGTCGAAGCTGGCGGGGATGAAGCTCCCCGAGATCGTGGTGCCCAGGGCGGGGATCGGCACCGCGGTGAGGTCCGAGGCACAGACGGCGGCCTCACCGACGGCGACGGCGGTAAAGCTGCGACGACTTCGCGTGTACGAGGTGGCGGTGAGCTACGCGGGGCGGACGTACGCCGAGGGCAAAAAAATAACCTGGGAGGACGGATTCTGGGCGCTGTGGTGCATCGTCAAGTACAACCTGATGACGTGAGCGCACCTATCGTGTTGGATGGAGCGAGAGTCGCTCCGCCCCATGCTCCGCATCGCGCTCAAAATGCTGTTTGGCGACCGCGCGAAGTACCTCACCCTGGTGATGGGGCTCGCGTTTGCCACGCTGCTGGTCAATCAGCAGGCGTCGTTCTTCCTGGGGCTCCTGGTGCGGGCGACCGGCCCCCTGCAGAATGTGGGGGAGCCCGACCTTTGGGTGACCGACCCTGGAACAAAGTGGTCCGCGGAGTATCGTTCGCTCGACGACAGGGCCCTTGATCGAGTGCGGAGCGTGCCCGGCGTGCGGTGGGCCGAGCCCTTCTTCAACTCGTTCGCGAACATCGAGATGCCCGACGGGACGTTCCAGCGGTGCAACATCATCGGGCTGCCACGCAACAGCCTGATCGGGCGCCCGGCGGAGATGATCGAGGGGCGCATCGAGGACCTGAGGGCGCCCGACGCCGTGATCGTTGAGGTTTCGACGCGTGCCAAGCTCAACAACCCGAAGATTGGCGACGTCCTGAAGATGAACGATCGCCGGGCAGTGATCGTCGGGTATTGCCGCGCGAAGAAGGGATTTGAGAGCAACGCAGTGATCTACACGACGGTGGACAACGCGACAGCGTTCACGCCCGTGGGACGCAAGTGGATCAGTTTCATCATGGTGAAGGTTCAAGAGGGCGTCGACGTCTCGGACGTTCGCGCGAGGATCAACGCCCTCGACGGCGTGGTCGCGATGACCCCGGCCCAGTTCGTGGGACGAACCATCGACTGGGTTCTCAAGGAGACGGGCATCGGGGTCAACTTCGGAATCACCATCGCGCTGGGGTTTGTGGTGGGCGTGGCCCTCTCGGCCGCGATCTTCTATCAGTTCACCAACGAGAACCTGAAGTACTTCGCCGTCCTCAAGGCGCTTGGGGCGCGGAGCCCGACACTGATCGCGATGGTGGTCCTGCAGGCGGTGACCGCGGGAGGAATCGGATTCTCGATCGGCGCGGGAGTGACGGGCTTTGTCGCCATCATGATCCGGCGTCAGCCCGACAGCGAGCTCTCGCCGGTGTCGCCCTGGCAGCTTCTGGCCGGCTCGGGCGCGGCGATGCTTCTGTGCGTGATGCTGGCGAGCGCCGTGAGCCTGCGCCGTGTGATCACGGTGTCGCCGGCGAGAGTGTTCTCAACGTGATTGTTGGAAGGAGCTGGCGATGATTCGCTGGATTTCGATTCTGATTGCCGCGGTGGGACTGTGCGTGGCAGTGGCGGCGATCACCCCGACACGGCCGACGCCGCCCGATCTTGCGCCGGTGCGAATGCCCTCGGTGAATCCGTTCGCCGACGGGATCGCGTCCCTGGGACAGGTGGAACCGGCCTCGCGCGAGGTCGGCATCTCCGCCCCGGTGCCCGGACTTGTCGTGGAGGTTTTGGTCGACGTCGGGCAGTTGGTCGCGGCGGGAGACGTGCTGTTCAGGCTTGATGATCGTGAGCTGCGGGCTGAACTCGTTCGCGTGCTGTCGGGAATCGCGGTGAAGCAGGCGGTGATCGATCGGTGGTACGCCCTGCCCCGCGAGGAGGATCTGCCCCCGCTGAGGGCGGCGGCCGCCCGGGCTCGAGCGGAGGCCGCCGACCGGCAGGACGAGCTTGACAGGGTGACAGAGGCCGTCAAGGAGCGGGCGCGAAGCGAACGCGACGCGACGGCCGCCCGATCGGCCCTTGAGCAGGCTCTGTCGCGTGCGACCCAGGCGGATTCGGACCTGGCCAGGGCGGTTGCGGGCGGCTGGAAGCCGGATCTCGCGGTCGCGACGGCGGAACTCGAGCAGCAACGGGCGCTGGTCAGTGCACTGGAGATTCAACTGGATCGCCTCGTGGTTCGGGCCCCCAAGGCCGGGACGATTCTGCGCCGCCAGATCGAGCCTGGGGAGTATGCAACCCCGGGCGGGGCAACTCCGCTCGTGGTGCTGGGCGACCTATCGAGTCTGCGCGTGCGGGCGCAGATCGACGAGGAGGACATCGCGCAGGTCACCCCGGGCGTGCTGTCGGTCGGTCGAACGCGCGGGGTCGTGGTGGAGGAGTTTGAGCTGACGCTGGTGCGAATCGAGCCATACGCCAGGGGCAAGACGCAGCTTTCGGGATCGAACAGCGATCGCGTGGACACCCGGGTGGTGGAAGTCGTGTTCGCGGTGGAGAAGCGTCCAAAGTCGCCGATCTATCCCGGTCAGGCGATCGATGTGTACGTCGGAAAGATCAGATCGAAGTGAACTTTCAATCGGGATCGACGGGTCGAGCAGCTTTCGGAGTGGCCGCCAGCAAGTCGACGATCTCGGACACGACCAATCGACTGATCTGCTGGTCACCGAAGAGTCCGACGCGAACCTGAACGAGAGTCACCCGTGGCGAGGACTCCTTGAGTGTGACAACAACCAATCGTCCGTCGTTGCTTTCGCGAGCGGTGAGCTCGGCCCCGTGCGACTTGAGATCATTGACGCAAGGCTCGTAGGCGAGGTCGGTCAGCGCCTTCTGGCTTGCGGCGAAGACGCTGGCGAGGTCGTGTTTCACCGCGGCGCGGAGGTTGCCCTCGAAGAAAACGGAATTGCCGGCCTCAGCCACGCTGAGCCCGGCCGAAACGATCGGTGGTGCGCACGAGGCAAGCGACAACCCCGCGCCGGCCAGGACGAACACAAGACATCGATGTGTGGGCAACACGGTCACTCCTCATCGCCCCGAAGCCGCGCCACCACGCTGAAATCCTCGAGGGTGGTGGTGTCCTGGGTGATCTTCTCGACGCCCGCGGCAACGTCGCGGAGCAGCCTCCGCATGATCTTGCCGCTGCGGGTCTTGGGGAGAGCGTCGGTGAAACGGATAACGTCGGGTTTGGCGAGTGAACCGACAGCCTTGGCGACGTGGCGCGTGAGTTCGTCCTTGAGGTCCTGGCCGGGTTGGCGTCCGGGGTGATCGACGGCCCACTTGCTCTTGAGCGTCACAAACGCGTGGATGGCGCTCCCCTTGATCTCGTGCGGGGCGCCGACGACGGCGGCCTCGGCGACGTAGGGATGGCTGACCAGAGCGCTCTCGACCTCCATCGTGCCCAGCAGGTGCCCGCTGACCTTGATGACATCGTCGATGCGACCCTGGATCCAGAAGTACCCGTCCTCGTCGCGGCGAGCGCCGTCGGCGGAGAAATAGAAGGGCAGTCCCGACTCAGGGTCCTTGACGCGACTCCAGTAGTTGCTGACGAATCGCTCGCGATTGGCGTGCACACCGCGGAGCATCCCGGGCCAGGGCTTGCGGATGACAAACAGCCCGCCCTTGTTGGGACCAAGCTCCTGGCCAGCCTCGTTCACGACGGCGGCGTCGATTCCAAGCATGGGAACGGTGCAACTGCCCGGCTTGGTGATCGTGGCGCCCGGGAGGGGCGTGCAGATGTGACCAGCGGTCTCGGTCTGCCAGTAGGTGTCGACGATGGGACAGCGCGAGCCGCCGATGATCTCCTGATACCAGATCCACGCCTCCGGGTTGATGGGCTCTCCCACCGAGCCCAGAATCTTGAGACTCGACAGGTCGTGCCTGGCGGGCCACTCCGGCCCCCATTTCATGAAGGTCCGAATGGCGGTGGGGGCGGTGTAGAAGTGCGTGACTTTGTGTCGGTCGATGATGTCCCAGAAGCGGTCGTTCGCGGGGTAGTTGGGCGCGCCCTCGTACATCAGCGTGGGAACACGGTTCATGAGGAGGCCGTAGACCACGTAGCTGTGACCGGTGACCCACCCGACATCGGCGGTGCACCAGAAGATCTGGCAGGAGCCGGGCTGAAGGTTGAAGGTGAGCCTCGCGGTCATCTGAACGAAGGCGAGGTAGCCGGCGGTGGTGTGGACGATGCCCTTGGGCTTGCCGGTGGAGCCGCTGGTGTACAAGAGGAAGAGAGGGTCCTCGCTGTCCATGGACTCGCAAGGGCAAGCGTCCGACACGGAGGCGTTGAGCTCGTTCCACCAATGAAAGTGGGTGCCCGGATTCATTCCACGCCGTGGGCGTCCGGAAGTGAAACGCTGGCTGGGCGGTTCGTGTCCCGTGTGCTTGAGCACAACGACGTGGTTGATGATGTGTCCCTGGTTGGCCAGGAGAGAGACCGCCTCGTCCACGTTCTTCTGGAGGGGGACGACATCGCCACGCCGATAGCCGCCATCGGAGGTGATGATGACCTTGCTGTGGGCGTCGACGGCCCGCTCGGAGATGGCGGTGGGGGCGAAGCCTCCGAAGATGACGCTGTGAGGTGCGCCGATGCGCGAGCACGCGAGCATGGCGATGGCGAGCTCGGGGACCATCGGCATGTAAATGGTGACAACGTCGCCGCGTTTGACACCCAGGGACTTGAGCGCGTTGGCGAAGCGGCTGACACGGGACAGAAGCTCGCGGTAGGTGAGCCGCCGGATCTCGGGCTCCTTGGCGTAGTCGGACCCGGCGGTGGGGTGGCTTGTGCGCGGATCTACGGGCTCTCCCTCCCAGATGATGGCGGTCTCCTCGCCAAAGCCATTCTGAACGTGCCGATCAACGCAGTTGTAGCAGGCGTTGATCTGTCCGCCGACAAACCAGCGGGCGTCGGGGGGTTGCCAGTCCAGGACGCGAGTCCAGGGTGTGAACCAGGCGAGATGTGAGGCCTCGGCGCCCCAGAATCCGTCGGGATCGGCGATCGAACGACGATGGAGCTCGCGGTAGGCGGCCTCGCCGGCGACATGCCACGAGGAGAAACCCAGGTCCGTGGCTCGAACAGGCGGAAAGCGCCGGTTCTCGACGAGTGCGGACGAAACGCCCGGATCGCTGGAATTGTCGGGAGATACCATGAAAAAACTCCTCTCGAGGAAGAGGAGTCTACCCATCATGGGTGATCGTGTGCGGGGGTGGCGGCGAGCAATCGGGCGCCAAGCCCCAGGGGGCGGATCAGCGCGGGCAGGCGATCCTGGAGATGATCGGGCTCCAACGAGCCCTGAAATCGGCTCCGATGGTGGTGGAGTCGTCGAGCCAGTTGAGCGGGTTGGCCGGGCCCAGCCGGGCGTACGCACCCCAGATCGCCAGACCGTCGGCGCCGTGCCACCAAGGGAGAGTCAGCAACTGCTTGAGATTCGTGTCATTGACCAGCAGGGTGGGATTGACGTCGGGGCTGCACTGGCCCGCCTGCGACTTGTAGTGCCACCAGACAAACGGGATAACGATCTGGCCTGGCCGGGCGGTGATCGTCTGGATTCGGCGGGATTCTTCCATCGCGGACGCGAAGAAGGTCGCGTTGGCCGCGGGCGTGTTGACGGCGTCCGGGCAGGGCCCCACCAGCGGGGTCGTGGTGGTCCAGTAGAGTTGGTACAGCGAGGGCATCAGCACGTCGCACTGGGCCCACATGGGCTGGAGCAGATCGTTGAGCGCGCGACGGGCGTCGTCGTAAAAGGGCCAGGCGCCGGAGGGCATGCCATAGAAGCCAATCTTGGCCGCGGGGCGAGCGGCCCTGGCGCCCTCAACCGTGCGGAGGTAGAAGTCCAGGGCGATCGCGCGATATGCCTTTGACGAAAGGTCTACGCGCTGCGTGGAGTTGAGGTCGGCCCAGCCCACGGCGCCGGGAGGAGCGGTCCAGCCCGCCAAGATCTTGAACGCGGGATCCAGGATGGGAGTGTTGATGGCCGCGACGGCGTCGTCCCACTCGTTGAGCTGCGGGCCCGGCCCGATGAAGTTGACGATGAGTTCACGAAGGGGGAGAACAACTTCAAGATCGAGGCAGAGGATGCCGTCGAAGCCAGCGGGAACGCGAGCTGAAACGACTGTCGGCACCGACACGCTGTGCGCCGCCATCCAAGCGGCCATGTTGGCCTGCCACGCGGTGTACGTGCCGTCGGGGCTCTTGAGGATGAGCTGGATTCCCTTGTCGCCGTGGACACCGTTGGGACCGATGACGATCGGGATTTTGGGAAAGTCCTGCTCGTAGATGATCACGGCGTTGCGAGAGATGGGCGCGGAACCGAGATTGGTCACTGTGTCCATCGTGCGTCCGGGCTCCCAGACGGTCGAAACCATCCAGTAGTAGGTGAACGTCGGCTTGGCCTTGGAATCCGAGAACGCGTCGAAATCGGCAGCGTTCACAACGCCGTCGAGATTGAGGTCGGCCTCGATTCGAGCGGCGGAGTAGTCGTCCATAAACCTCAGGCAGTCCTGAAGGTCGGTGACACAGTTGTGGTCGTAGTCGGGCTGCGCGCGCGCGGCATCAAGCCCACCAAAGGTTGAAAGTCCAACAAGAAGCAGGCGGGACAAACACATCCCAAACACCCCACACCGGAAATGCGGGTACCGAATCATGATTGTGGTCACTCTCTTGCAATCGGGCTTTCTGAAGAAACCGAAGCCTGTCCTCACGCTCGCAAGATAGCGACCAACACCCCCTAGGCGGCGCGCGAAAATCCGATAAAACCGAGAATACTTCGCAATGTCTCCGGAACCGGTGGGTTCTCACGAGTTGAGCCCACAAATCGGGCCCACTGCTAGTGGGCGGCTTCGGTGACCCGAAGGACTTCCTGGACCGTGGTGAGGCCGCTGCTCACTTTGCGCATGCCGTCGGCTCGAAGCGAGACCATTCCCCGCTCGATGCACATGCGCCGGAACTCGGAGACGTTGGGGTTTCGGGCGATCACGTCGCGGAGTTGATCATCGACGACCAGGAGTTCGTAGAGACCGACGCGTCCGGAGAAACCGGTTTGGCGGCATCGTTCGCACCCCTTGGAGACCCACAACTTGTCGGTGGGCAGCCCCTGGAGGTTCAGGAACTCGCGCATCTCTTCGCCGGGAGCACCCTGGGCTTTGCAGTGCGAGCAGAGGCGACGGATGAGTCGCTGGGCGAGCACGGCATTGAGGGCGGCGCCCACGAGGAAGGGTTCCATGCCGATGTTGACCAGTCGCGTGACACTGCTGGGCGCGTCGTTGGTGTGGAGGGTGCTGAGAACCAGGTGGCCCGTGAGCGCCGCCTGAATGGCGATGTGGGCGGTCTCGTGGTCGCGGATTTCGCCCACCATGATGACGTCGGGGTCCTGACGAAGGAGGGCCTTGAGCGCGACGGCGAAGGTCATTTTGATGCGCTCGTGCGTCTGGGTCTGGGTGATGCCCTCGAGGGCGTACTCGATGGGGTCCTCGACTGTCGAGATGTTCATCGAGTTCTTGTCGAGCTGACGCATCGAAGCGTAGAGCGTGGTCGTCTTACCCGAGCCGGTCGGTCCGGTGACAAGCACGATCCCGTGGGGCGAGTCGATCTGGGCCTTCCAGATCTGCAGGATGTCGGGATCAAAGCCGAGCTGTTCGAGTTCGACGCTGATCGATCGCTGGTCGAGAATACGCATGACCGTCTTCTCGCCCACCGCGGAGGGGAGCGTGGACATGCGCAGGTCGAGCTTGCGTCCGGCGATGACGCAGCGGATGCGCCCGTCCTGCGGGATCCGGCGCTCCGAGATGTCGAGGTTCGCCATGATCTTGAGGCGGCTGGTGATGGCGTTGGCGAACTTGGCGGGCGGGTTGAGGAGCTCGTAGAGCTCGCCGTCGATGCGATAGCGCACCTTGAGCTTCTTCTCGCCCGGCTCGATGTGGATATCGCTGGCACCCTCCTTGACCGCCAGTTGGATGATCTTGTTCACGATCTTGATGATCGGGCTGGAGGCCGAGGAGTCGTTGAGATCGACGTCCTCGCTCTTGGTCCGGTCGACCTGAACGTCATTCTCCTCCTCGTCGCCAACGAGCTGGCTGATGTCGACATCGGCCTCGGCCTTCTCGCCCAGAAGCTCCAGAGCGCCTCGAACGTCGAAGGCGGTGACCAGCACGATCTTGCACCCGGCAACGCCCAGTCGCCCCTTGATCTCGTCGAGGAGGGCGACGTTGTCGTGGCGGATCACGCCCACGACAGGCCTGTTGCCCTCGGTCCGCAGAGGAATGACCAGGTGCTGGACGCAGAACTCGGGTGTGAGCCGCTGGAGCAGCCTCCCGTCAAATCCGCCCTCCAGGCCCTTCTCAAGATCGATGCGCTCAAAGGGGACCCTCTCTACCACGGCGACACCGTGTTGAACGGCGGCCTCGTCGGCGCCCATCTCAACCAGGACGTCGGCGAGCCGGCGTCCGGGCGATTGCTTGATGATGGACTGCGCGTTGGCGAGCGATTCGGCGGTGATGGCGCCCTGTCCCAGAAGAAGCTCGCCCAGCTCGCGGGGCGCATCCTCGAGCGACGGGTCGGGCTGGTAGAGGTCCGAGAGTGCATTGCCCACCGTGACTGGAGCGGCCTGCGCGGGCGCGACTGGAACCGCGGGATCGGCGGCGCCGGGTCGGGCGTCCGTTTCGCGCGGCTGGTTCGCGGGGACGGCCGGGAGCTGGCTGAAGCTCGATTCGGCCTTGTCGATCCGATGCTTCTTGACGGCACCGCCGCGGCGCGGGCTCTCATCGCCCATGCCAAGGTCGCTCAGGATGTCGTCGATGTTGTACTTGGCCAACGGCGATCTCCGGTGCGCGGGGGCGCGTTACTTCTTGCTGCCCCGGGGCGTGGGAGCCCCCGGAGCGATGTCGTTGTCGTCGGGGTGAGAGCCGGAGTTGAGCTCTGACTTCATCAGGCGTTCGTACTCACGTCCGTCGCACCCGAGCTTGACGCCGCGTTCGCCGATCTCAAGCACCGAGAAGACCTTGGCGACCTTGTCGCCCACGCGATAGATCTTGCCGCTGATTCGCGCGATGGGACGGGGCCCAAGCATGACGCTGGTGATCTCGAGCGACTCGAGCGTCGACGCGATCTCCTGCTCGCGGACCGCGTCCAGTCGAGCCTTTTCTTCGGCCAGGCGTCGCTGCTCCTCGGACAGGCGGTGGTCGGAATCGTCAACAACCGCGACGTTGCCGACCGAGACGAGAGCGAAAGGATTGCGACGGGAGCCCTCCAGGGGGACCTGCTCGGGGATGCCCTGGCACTCCAGGTCCGCCAGAACGCGGCGGGTCTGGGCCTCGGTGACCGAATCGACGCCCAGAGGGGTCAGGCTGACGTCGACGCGTTCGCCCGCCATGCCGGTGCGCTGGCTGTACACCCGCATGCCGTAGAGCGATGCGCCCCCAAAGGCCAGGAGTGCGAGCGTCAGGATGTGCGTGGACACGATCCGCGAGGATTTGGAGGGCGCGGGCGTGTCACTCTGGGTGCTCGTGCCGCGGAGCTCGGAGAGAAAGGTGGATGGGCCGCCGTCCTTCTTTCCCTTGGCCTGCGGATTGTCGTTGGACTCGCTGCTCATTGGGTTGCTCCCGGCTCATCCTGGTGGTAGATGCTGAGGGTGAAGGTGGCTTCCATGCGCCCGTCGTCGTCCAGCTTGCGTTTGAGTTTCAGGTCGGTCATCTTGGTGATACGCGCGAGCTGCTCGAGCTTGACGACAAAGTCGTAGAAGCCGGTGAAGCTGCCGTCGGTGGCGAGTTCCAGGGGCTGTTCCATGTAGGTCGCGGTCTTGATGGCCTTGGCCGACTTCATCGACGGGGGCCCGAGGCCCGCGGCGACGGCCAGATCGGAGACCTGGCGGACGACATTCTCGACCTCTTTCTTGGAGGGGAGTCGCGCCTCGATCGCCTGGATCTTGCCCAGGATCTGCTTGTTGGACTTCTCCAGGTCCGCGGAACGGGCGGTCTCCTCGCGGAGCTTGACCAGGACGGCCCGCTTGATCTCGATCTCGGCTTTGGCGGCCTTGATCTCGGCGTTCTGGGGGCGGAAGACCAGGAAGAAGCTCGCCACCGGCACTCCCAGCAGCACTACGAGCAACAGCAATTCACGCAATCCGGTTCGCATCGTGTGTACTCCTGTTCAGCGGGTGCCGCCGGGGTCCTTCTCAACGACCACCGCGGTGTGCGCCGGCGACTGTGCCGCGGCGGGGGTGGGGTGCTTGGGGTCGGACTTGGTGAACTCGACGAGGCGATCGGGGCGGGTGATCGCGCGGGCGTCGGCGTTGGTCCGGAGCTGGGCCGTGATCTCGAACTTGTGGAAGTCGCGATCCTTGATCTTGGCTTCCTTGATGTAGACCAGCTCGACCTTGTCGAGAAGCGGGCACGCCTGCAGGATCGCGGCGTAGTCGGTGATGTCGTTGTAGACGGTGGAGAGCCCGCTGATCTTGATGGCGCTCTCAAAGCGCGGCGCCTTGACCTCGGCCTTGACGGCGTCGACGGGCTTGACGGGGGCCGACGGGGCGAGGGTCTTCACCTTGCCGCCCGCCGGGGGCGGAGGGACCTTGGAGTTGCCGGCGCCTGCGGCGGCCAGGGCCGCGGCCTCCTTGGCAGGATCGATGCGACGGCTGGTGAGCTCGACCTCCTCGAACGTGACGTTCCCGGGGAGCTTGGTGACGAGCTCGGAGAGCAGGACCGAACGGGGAATCTTCTCGAGAAGGGCGGTGGTGACCTCGGCCTTGGAGAGCATCTTGCGGCGTTCCTTGTCGAGGGCCTCGAGCTGCTCGATCTTCACCTTCTCCTGCCCGTACTGATCGCTGATGGCCAGCTGCTCGGCGCGGATGTCCTTCCAGCGTCTGGTCGTGACAAAGAACGCCATCACCACCAGGATCATGACGACCCCAAAGAGCGAGAGCATGATGACGTTGGCGCGAAACTCGGCCTTCCTGGCGACGTAGTCCTCGGGGAGAAAGCTCCCGCCGCCGCTGGGTTCCTTGAAGATGTTTTTCATGGCAGTTGCTCCGTCGTCATGTCGTGTTCCATCAGAGGTCGGTCGGGGAAAGTGCGAGGCCTACGGCGACTGTCCAGCCCGGCTGGGGCTCGCGGACATCGACGCCCACACAGGTTTCCGAACCGGTGCGTGCGATTCGGGCGAGGGGATCTCCGATCTGTGCGGAGAGCTTGAGGGTTTTGGCGATGTGGTGGCAGGTCGAACGGATCCGCGCCTCGCCTCCCAGGAAAACCACGCGATCAGCCTTGCGCCCTGGAAAGAGCGAGTCGTGGTATCGGAGCGAGAGCCGCACCTCGTCGATCAGAAGCTCAAGGGGCTCGGTCAGATCGGCCCGGGGAGGAGCGACCGCTGGCTCGACGGTGGCGACGGGCGCGTTCTGTGCACCCTCCTGGTCGGTCGCGGGCGGCTGTGCCGGCTCGGCCGACGGGGTCTGGACGGGCGTGGGGTCCGGGCACGGACATTCGAGCGAGGCCCGCACGCGACGCGCTTCGGCGAGGTCGCAGTGGAGCTGCTCGGACACCAGCTCGTCGAGATGGCGGGCGGCGACCTCGACAATGCGGGCGAACACGAGCTTGGGGCCATGGCCGATCATGATCTTGGTCGTGCCCGCGCCGATGTCGAGGTACACGGTGGTTCGGGCGTGGTCGTCGGCGCGCCGGCTCACGGGCTCGAAGGCGCGGATGACGGCGGTGAACTCGCTGTGCATGCCGACGGGCTCGAGTCTCGCGTCCTTGAGCCCCGAGAGCAGACGTCGGATGCACTCGCGGGGCGTGGCCATGCCGATCGCCTCGATCTTGTTGCCGGCGGTCGGGGACTCGATCTCGATGTGCCGGAAGACCAGCGCCGTGGCGTCGCACTCGAGCTGGGCCGCGATCGCGGAGGCGATCTGATCAGAGATCGCCACTCCCTCTGTTCGCACGAGCTGCAGGTGCTTGCAGACGGTGTGCGAGGCGGGAATGGAACAGACCACACGCCGGCTCTTGAAGCCGGCCTGCCGAATGAGTTTGGGCAGGGCCTCGAGCTGAAAGTCAAGCCGCTTGACATGGTCCCCGCGAAGGTTCAGGGGCGTGTCGAGGCAGGCGGCGCCAACGAGAGTCGGCGGCTGATCCCCGACGATCTGGAGCAGTTTCATCGAGCCGACACCAAAGTCGATGGCGATGGGGGCCTGGGTCTGGTTGAAGAGCCCGGAACCGACTTGGGACAAGCGTTTGAAGGCATCCAAGGCCATGGATCGCAAGGCTCCACCGGGCGCGGACCACTCCAGGGGCAGGGGTGCCCAGGGAGAGAGCCGAGAATCCGATGTGGAGTGGATCGGCGATCGCGGCCCGCACGATCAGGCACACGAACCAAGCCCGCAAAGATCGTGTCGGCAAGTCTGCGCTATTCGTACCACCCGGCACCGCGGGAACGTCCGAGAGTCTCGACCCGGGATTACCGGTCGTGCCTCACCGAGCAAATCTCGGTGAGCCGCGACAGCGCCGCGCCAAGGTCCCACCGCTGGTGCTCTCGGTCGCCCGTCGTGTTGCTGATCACGCGCACCTCGGCGTAGTGAACCCCCAAACGGGCGGCAACCAGCGCCACGCCAGCACCCTCCATCGCCTCGGCCCACGCGCCCGTGCTCGCGGCGATGCGTGCGGCCTGGGCGTTTGTGCCCGAGCACGCCGAGACCGTCGCGATCGGAGCCTGCGGCCACCCCGTAGCGGCGAGTGCGGCAAGCATGGCCGGATCGGCCTCAACCGAATCGCCCGCCAGGCCGGTGGCAAAGCCGACCGTCGAGAGTGGAACAAAGCCGTCTGGCGTTTGCACCCCTTCGTCGGCGAGTAGGTGGCGTGAGGCCACCAGAACGGAGCCGATCGCCAGGCGTGGCGTGCCGACGGAGTCGGCGTATGTTCCGGCGACACCAAGGTTGAGCACCGCGCCGTGTTCCTTCCTGGCGAGAAAGGCGCCGGTGCCGCCTGCGGCGTTTGCCTTTCCGACACCGGTGCGAATCAGGTCCACGCGTGGAGCGAGTTGCACCAGCTGCCAGTCCTCGCCCGGAGGAGGCTTGCCAAAGGCACGGCTGACCGCGAGGGCCTCGCCGGGTGCGGCGACGACCAGAAGGAGTCGAGGGGCCCGCCCGGCGGGATGCTGGGGCGGAAGGAGGGCGAGCACGCGAGGTACCATCGGGCGATCGTAGAGCGGGGGAGCCCCGACCGGGGATCGACGCTGAAACCGGAGGGGGGGTGAGGCTGTAGACCCACAACACCCCACGAGAAGGGTCTCATGAACAACGATACCACAACAAAGCGGGCGTTTGGGGCTTTGAAGCCGGTCATGGTGGCCGCGGGCGTGGTGTTGGCGCTCGCGGGCGTGGTGGCGGTCTGGGGGTCGTCGCTGGGGGGCGGGTCGGGAAGGTCGAAGGCTTCGCCCGACGTGGTGACGGTTGGTCGGGGCGGGTTTGACATCATCACCACGTCGAACGGGGAGCTTGAGGCCAAGAACCAGATCGAGATCCGCAGCAAGCTCGAGTCGGTCGCGGCGATCACCGAGATCGTGGCGGAGGGGACGCGGGTCAAGGCGGGCGACCTTCTGGTGAAGCTGAACACCGACCAGATTCAGAAGCTGGTCGACGTGTCGTCGCTCGAGCTCGAGAACGCGCTCTCGCTGCAGAAGGCGGCCGAGCACGCGTACGACATCCAGGTCAACGAGAACGATCAGAAGCTGCGCCAGGCGTCGCTCAAGCTCGAGCTCGCGGAGCTCGAGCGGCTGCAGTGGCTCGAGGGCGAGGTGAAGACCAAGCGTCAGGCCAACCAGCTCGCGCTGAGCAAGAGCGCGCTGGAGGTCGATCGCAACGCCGAGAAGCTCACGCAGAGCTACGGGCTGATCGCGCGGGGATTCATGAGCAAGGACGAGTTCGACAAGGACCAGGTGGCATATATCGAGGCACAGTCGGCTTGGATCACCGCCCGCCTCCAGAACGATGTGTACGAGAGCTACGAGTACAAAAAATCGCAGAAGAAGTACGAGTCGGACGTGGACGAGGCCCGGGCCGACCTGGACCGCGTGAGGCTCAACAACGGGATCCAGCTCTCGTCAAAGGAGGCGGAGCTCTCGGCCAAGAAGCGGATGGCGCAGCTCCAGGACGAGCAGCACAAGAAGCACCTGTCGCAACTGGGCAGCGCGACGATCAAGGCGCCCGGAGACGGGCTGGTGGTGTACGCCACGAGCATGTCGCGGTTCAGCTTCGGCGATCAGCCGATGCAGATCGGGCGCGACGTGCGTCCCAACGAGATGATCATCCTGCTCCCCGACACCAGCGAGATGGTGGCGACGGTGCGCGTGCCCGAGGGCCTGGCGGATCGGATCAAAAAGGGGCAACGCTCGACGGTGAAGGTCGACGCGGCGGGGGGGCAGAGCTACCAGGGACAGGTGGACTCGATCGGGGTGCTGGCCGAGGCCAACAACTGGCGCGACCCGAATCTCAAGGAGTACACGGTCAAGATCGCGCTGGACAAGTCGATCCAGGGGCTCAAGCCCTCGATGCGCTGCGATTCCCAGATCCTGATGGACCGGGTTGATGACGCGCTCACCGTTCCCGTTCAGTGCGTCTTCAGCGACGGGCCGGTGCGATTTGTGTACGAGAAGCGCGGGTCCAAGTACACCCGCGTGCCGGTGCGCCTGGGGCGCCAATCAGAGTCGACGGCCGAGGTGCTCGCGGGCGTGGAGGCGGGGGCGGCGGTGCTGGCGAGAGAGCCGGGGGCCAGCGAGATCATCGCTGGACCATGGGACACAGCGAAGCTCGAATTGGCCGGGTACCAGGTGGGCCCCGACGGACAACCGATCCAGGCGCGTCGTGGACCAAAGGCAGTCCCGGGCGCCGGGGCCCAGGCCGCCAAGCCGGCCGACCCGGCGGCTCCCGCCGGCGAAGGGTCTCCGGTAGGAGAGGGGACTCCCGAGGCGACGCCGTCGGTCACCTCGGCGGGCTCGCCGACGAGATAGCCGGGACTTCATCCACGGCCGGCTGGGCGGAACTCTCGCCCTGATGCATGTATAATGGCCCCGCGGTTTGTTCGTCTTTCGGGCGGACCCGCGTTGTGTGCATCGAGTTCGGTGTGTCGTGACGGGTGTTGTGCATTTTGGGCGGCAAGGGTCAAACTGGAGCAGTCAATGTCGATCAATCGTGCGTCGTGGCGTACCCCCTGGTTCGCGGTTTCGGTGCTCGCGCTGGGCTTTGCGAGCTATTCGGCGGTTCGGGCGGGAACTCCCGTGGTGGTCCAGGCGGCCCCGACTGCGATCGGGATCGTCGATCTCGAGCGGCTCATCGGCGGGCTCAACGAGGTGACCGACCAGAACAAGGAGAATGGCAATCGGGCCAAGGTCCTCCAGGGGCAGATCGACGAGCTCAAGAAGAAGGCCGACGCGGCCCAAGCCGAGCTGGATGTCGCCGCCAAGAACGACCCCAAGCGCCTTGAGAAGCGGTTTGCGGTCGAGGAACTGATGCTCCGCCTCGAGGCGGCCAGGAAGGGCTTCTCGGCGGTGATGTCGATTGAGAAGGGTACCTACGCCCAGCAGTTGTACGGGCGGATTCTCGCCGCGGTCGACGCCCTCGCCAAGACCCAGGGGCTCGACCTCATCCTGCTCGACGATCGCTCGCTGACCTTCCCGCCCGACGCCCAGGACCTGCCAGAACAGACGGTCAACAACATCATCCAGAGCAAGCGGGTGCTCTTTGCCAGCGCTTCGGTCGATGTGACCTCGCAGCTCGTCACGCTGATGAACAACCAGCACGCCGCGGCCAAGCCCAAGAAGTGATGGCGGAGGATCTTTCGATGTTTCGGAGTGCGGCTACTCTGGAGGCGGTGACACAGGCTGATATTCCGGCCCCGGGCCCGTCCGGAGGCACAGGTCCGACCACGGTCGGGCATCTGGCGGCGGTCGTCGGCGGACAAGTGATCGGCCGCGACGATCTGGTCGTGACGGGGATCGAGACCATGGACCGGGCGGGGCCCGGACACGTGACGTTCATCCGTTCCAACACGTTCGGCGCGGAATGGGCGAAAGGGCACGCCGGGGCGGCACTGGTCAGCCACGGGGTCAAGGTCGATGGGCACGACACCAAGACGCGAGCGCTGATCGTCGTGCCCGACGCGGACATGTCGCTGAACCTCATCCTTGAACACTTCGCGACCAGGGCGCCGGCGCGATTGGCGGGAAGGCATCCCTCGGCCACGGTCGATCCGTCCGCGACGATCGCGGCCTCGGCGTGGATCGGTCCCAATTGCGTGATCGGGGCGGGAGCGAGCGTCGCGGACGGAGCGGTGCTGACCGCCAACGTGTATCTGGGGCGCGACACCAAGGTGGGCTCGGGCACGGTGCTGCATCCCGGGGTGACGCTGTACGATCGGACCGAGATCGGCCGCCAGTGCGCGGTCCACGCCGGCTCGGTGCTCGGGAGTGACGGCTTCGGATACCGATCCGATCAGCAGGGCGGTGGGCTCGTCAAGATCCCGCACATCGGCAACGTCGTGATCCACGACGACGTGGAGATCGGGGCCAACTCGTGCGTCGACCGGGCCAAATTCGGCTCGACGGTGATCGGATCGGGGACCAAGATCGACAATCTGGTTCAGATCGGGCACAACTGCCACGTCGGGCGGTGCTGCGTGCTCTGCGGCGGGGTGGGGATCGGGGGCTCGTGCACGCTGGGTGACGGGGTGATGATGGGTGGCAAATCGGGGCTGCGCGACAACATCAATGTCGGCCCGGGCGCGAAGATCGGTGCGGCGTCCAACGTGTGGTACGACGTGCCGGCCGGAGAGACGTGGCTGGGTTCGCCCGCCAGGCCGCTGCGCGAGAACCTGCGCAACGAGTCGGCGTTCCGCACGCTGTCCAAGACGCTGCGGAAGCTGGTGGCCAAGGCGCCCGAGCTCGGCAAGCATTTTGGGGAAGAGTGAGCACGCCGTGAACCGATGCACGATCAGAGGTTCGGCGCGCGTCGAGGGCGTCGGGCTCTTTGGTGGCAGGCCGGGCGCTGTGACGCTTGAGCGGACTTCGGGCGGCGGGATCGTCTTTGTGATCGGCGGCGTTGAGGTCGCGGCGGCGGCGGGGAATGTGGTCAAGGCCACTGGAGGTGTCGCTCGCAACACATCGCTTGCGGGGTGCGCGACGATCGAACACGTCATGTCGGCCCTGATCGGCTTGGGCGTCACCGAGGCGAGGGTGGTTGTCGAGGGGCCCGAGGTGCCCATCGGCGATGGGTCGGCGGAGATGTTCGTCGATGCGATCGCTCGGGCAGGCGGGCTGCACCAGTTGCCCGAGCCGTTCGAGCCGATTCGGCTGAAGGTGCCAGTTGAGGTACGCGGCGCCGGCGGAGAGTTCATCCGGGCGACGCCGCGGGCGAGGGCGGGGTGTTCGTTTGAGTACACGCTCGACTACGCCGGACGGCCCGGTCCTGCGGTCGGCGTCCCACGTCAGACAGCCCGCTGGGACGGGCGTGCGGCGACGTATCAGGTGGACGTCGCGCCCGCGCGGACCTTTTGTCTGGCGAGCGAAGCAAAGGCAATGCGGGATCGTGGGCTCTTTGCTCATGTCACGCCCCGCGAGATGCTGGTGCTCGACGATCTGGCGGGCGAGCCCATCGACAACACGCTGCGGTTTGAGAACGAGCCGGCGCGCCACAAGCTGCTGGACCTGATCGGCGATGTGGGGCTGCTGGGGCGGCCCCTGCAGGCGGACGTCGTGGCGGAGCGGAGTGGACATGCGCTGACGCACGAGTTTTGCCGGGCGGTGCTCGGCGGGTGATCGCGAACCGCACGCCGAGGCTGAATCTTCGAAGCCTCGGATTGCCTTTCAGCTCCCCGGAACATTGCGATTGCCGCACTCGGGGCAGACACCACTCAAGTCTCCGCGAAGATCGTACCGGCAGGTGCCGCAGAGGCCTTTCGCGCGGCGACGATCCCTGCGAGACCGGGCAAGGTCGGGAATCCACCGCAACGACGTGATCCACAGCGTCAGCGCGAGAAGGAAGAGGCCGTTCGACACATATCCGCGCCAGAGTACTCGCGTGCGTGTCGCGCCACCGGCGAGAAGGTCGGCGACGACGGACGGATTGTGGAGAGCAAGCATGGGCCGCGTCTGGGACCAGCGAGATATCGCGGGCCAAGCCGCGTCGATCTCGGCATCGGATAGCGCATCGCGATCGTAGAAAACAGGCCAGATCTCCGCAAACTCAGTCTCGCGTGTCAGAAACAGGAATCCCGTCAGTTTGCGACCGGAGAAGACGGAGAATTCGACCATGTCCTTGGGTCGACTCATCACCAGCCGGGAATACTCGTCCGCGCTGTCGGCATTGATATCGATGAGCCGTCCGGACTGTTCTCCACGCGCGACGTACGCGAGGTGACCACTTCCCCACGAGCGACCGCTGTCACGAGCCAGAAGGCCGCCAAGGGTTGAGCCGCTCTGGTCCATGTGCCCCACAGGAAGTACCGCTAGTAGCGAGATGATGACCGCGGACAGGATCACGGTGGCAAACGGTCGGCCAAGGAAGCCCAGCATCACCCGCCAGTTGCGTTGCAGGAATGCCCTTGATCGCGCCATGCCTCATTATTGGAGGTCGAGGGCCCCCGCGCCCGGATAGACTGACACCCATGTCCTCCGCCGACCCCTCCATTCTCTCCGCCTCCCAGGTCCGCAAGATCGCCGCCCTCTCGCGTCTCTCGCCCACCGACGAAGAGGTCGAGCGGTATCGCCACCAACTCTCGGCCATCATCACCTACGTGAACAGGCTCAAAGAGCTCGATCTGTCCGGTGTGGAGCCGCTGGCCCACGTGGGCGACACGACCAACAGGCTCGACGAGGATGTCCCCGGGCCGACGCTTCCAACGGCGACCCTGATGGCCATGGCGCCCAGGACGTGGGATGCATTCGTGCGGGTGCCCAAGGTGATTGGCGAAGGCGGTGGGGCGTGAACGCGATGGCGCCGACCATTTCGGAGACGGTGAAGGCCGTGGCGTCGCGGGAGATGTCGTGCGTTGAGGTGGTGCGGGCTTCGCTCAAGCGCCTCGATGAGGTGAACGCCGACCTGAACGCGTTCCTGCAGGTCTTTCACGAGCGATCGCTCGCCCGGGCCGCGGAGCTCGATGCCGGCTTGGCCGACGGCGGGGTGGCGACGCCAAGCCTGCTGGGCGTGCCCGTTGCTCTGAAGGACAACATTTGCACGGACTTTGGACGCACGACCTGCGGTTCGCGGATGCTCGAGAAGTACGAATCGCCGTTCGCGGCCACCGCGGTCGCCAAGCTGATCAACGCGGGGGCCATCGTCGTCGGCAAGACCAACCTCGACGAGTTTGCGATGGGCGGCTCGGGGGAGAACTCCGCGTTCGGGGCGACCCGCAATCCCCACGACCTCTCGCGGGTTCCCGGGGGCAGTTCGTCGGGCTCGGCGGCGGCGGTGGCGGCGGGCGTCGTGCCTCTGGCACTTGGGAGCGACACGGGCGGATCCATCCGCCAGCCAGCGGCCTTCTGCGGGCTCGTGGGCGTCAAGCCGACGTACGGGCGCGTGAGTCGCCACGGGCTCGTCGCGTTTGCCAGCAGTCTGGATCAGATCGGCACGCTCACCAGGACCGTTCGCGACGCGGCGATCGCTCTCTCGGCGATCTGTGGGCTCGATCCGCTCGACGCGACCAGCACCGACAAACCCCTGCCCGACCTGCTCGTGCAGCTCGACGAACCGATCCACTGGCTCAAGGTCGGTGTGCCGCGCCAGGCCAGGAGTGAGGCCAACCATCCGGCGGTCGCCGCCATGTTCGAAGACGCGGTGCGACGATTGGCGGGAATCGGCGCCACCATTGTCGACATCGACCTCCCCATGATCGATCACGGCGTGGCCGCCTACTACATCGTCGCTCCCGCCGAGGCGAGCTCAAACCTGGCTCGCTTCGACGGCATCCGCTATGGGAGGCAGGCTACTCCGGCCCCAGGCACGGCCGACGCACTCACCGAGCTCTACTGCCGGAGCAGGTCCGAGGGCTTTGGCCCCGAGGTTCAGCGCCGGATCATGCTGGGAACACACGTTCTCTCGAGCGGGTACTACGACGCGTACTACACGACGGCACTCAAGGTGCGTCGCCGGCTCAAGGCCGACTACGACGCGGCCTTCGCAGCGGGTTGCCACGCCGTGCTGACGCCGACGACACCCGGACCGGCGTTCAAGATTGGGGAGAAGTCGGGCGACCCCCTGGCGATGTACCTCGAAGATGTATACACAGTGGGCGTCAATCTCGCGGGGCTGCCGGGCGTCAGCGTGCCGGCGGGGGATGTGGCGATCGAGGGCAAGCACCTGCCGCTGGGCGTGCAATTCGTCGGGCCGGCGTTCGAGGAGGCGATGCTCCTTCGCGTCGCTCGGATGTTCGAGCGGGCCGGGTGAGGCTCGGCGAAAGTGCGGGCGACAGGACTTGAACCTGCAAGGCCTTTCGGCCACGGGAACCTAAATCCCGCGCGTCTGCCAATTTCGCCACGCCCGCGGCGGATCAATCCTACCCGGGCCAGTTCGCGGGGCGTTTGCAGGGGTTCCGACCACGGCCCGGGAGCCGGGGAAAAGCCCCGGTTCTTGTGCTTTGGTCTCCGGCGGTGCACGGGGCGGCCTGGGATTCCGAACCATCCCGGACCCCTCTTATGATCCCTCGACACCCCGAATCGCCGAAAGAGGAAGCTGGGACCCCGGGATTGGGCATTGGCCAGGGGTCGGGTGGGGAAGAGCGGGGATGGATGGGGGTTTGGAGTATCGCATGAGCGTTCGGCAAGGACTCGCGACAACGGTTGCCCCAATGGTTCTCCGGCTCACGCTGGGGCTGACTTTCCTGTGGGCCGGCCTGAGCAAGCTCAACGCGTACGACCCAGTGCAGGGCTCGGACGCGGCCGCCCTGGCAAACGCCGGGGCAACCCTCGGCCGGGTGAACTCCGACACCCCCCCTCCTCCGCCGCCCACGCCGGAGAAGCCGACCGAAAAGGACGTCGAAGACGCCAAGAAGGACAAGGCCCCCGGCGACCCGGGGCCCTTGGTCCACACCGCCAGCGAGTTTGTCCAGCCGGTGCAGGTTCGCCGGTTGCACACAGAGGTCACGCTCGCACTCTTGCGCGCCAGCGAGCCCCCCGCCGCGATTGAGGGGAAGCCGGCGCTCAAGCCGACATGGCCCACGTGGGCCTCAGGATCGAACGCGGTGATCATCGCCTGGGCCGTGATGGTGATTGATCTCGCCGGAGGCGTGTGCGTGGGCCTGGGGCTCTTGACCAGGCTCTGGGCGGCGGGCATGGTCTTTCACATGGCCGGGGGTCTGTGGCTGACCACGATCGGTCCGGCGTGGGCCGCGGGTGACGCGGTGCTGGGTTTCTTGCCGCGCCACGATCCGTGGGACCTGGCGTACTGGTCGTTCCCGTTGTGGCAGTTGGCGTTGCTGGCACTGTCGGCCGTTTTGCTTTGCATCGGGCCCGGGCCGATGTCGCTGGATCGCCCACTCCTGGGCAGTCCGACCAAACCGAGCACCCGTCCGGCTGTCTAGGGTTCCAGGCTCGCATGAATCCGGCACGGACATCAAGGCCAAAGCGTCGATCCCGGATCATCTGGGCGTCGCTGTGTGTTTCGCTGGCGGCGCACGGGGCGGGGATGG
>ERZ1292640.776-Hain-H43-02um-R1-776-length-26536-cov-11_pt1 | contig 26536 bp, 33 predicted proteins | sample MGYA00564404_ERZ1292640 | MGnify/ENA primary metagenome ERZ1292640 (study PRJEB36523, sample SAMEA6512636) | groundwater metagenome | collected 2019-01-08 | study: AquaDiva: Metagenomics assemblies of 32 groundwater samples | reverse complement strand
GTATTGCATTTTCAAGTTTTCGTCGCCCATCTTGCCGATGATCGCGTTAGTCATGTGCCCGACCCCGAGCCACCGCGCCCACTGTGCCTCGAATTCTTCGGTCACGGGACCGAGGGTCAGCCAGGGGTTCGTCTTCAGCCAGTCGATGAGCTCCTGGAGGTCTTTCTCGTCGATCGTGCCTTCGGCGAGCAGGTACTGCTTGGCCATCAGAACGGCCCCTTGAATTCCACGAACGCCGGAAGCCCGTCGTCATCGGGCATCCACGGCTCGGGTTTGTCGTGCACCAGTCCATACGCCGCGGAAGCGATCCCCCGAGCGTTGGGGTAAAAGAGGTCCTCGAGCGGCTTCGTGGTGGGGCAGACGACGGGCTCGAAGCCCAGCCGCCGGAACTGGATCTCCCGGTCGCCCTGGAGACGCTCGAGCACCCGGGTCACGATCTCGCCGCCCGCTCCGCACGTGGTCCAGCCGCAGTCGATCACCAGCAGCTTCCCCGTCTTCCGGACGGATGCCTCGAACGTGTCCATGTCGAGGGGGCTCAGAGACACCGGATCGATCACCTCGGCGCTGATACCGACCGCCTCCAGGTGCCGCCGGGCGCGGAGGGCCTCGACGGCCATGTAGGAGATCCCGATGACCGTGACGTCGCTCCCCTCGGCCAGGACGCGGGCCTTGCCGAACGGCACCGCGTACGGGCTCTCCGGCACGGGGCCCTTCAGGTAATGCAGCAGCCGGTGCTCCACGAACATCACGGGGTTGTCATCGCGAATGCTCTGAATCAGGGCCCCCTTCGCGTCGTACGGCGTCGAGGGCGCCATCACCTTGAGGCCGGGCACGTGCATGAAGAACGAATAGAGCCCCTGCGAGTGCTGAGCTCCCTGCCCCCAGCTCTTTCCGATGATGGAGCGCACGACGATCGGGACGGAGACGGAGCCGCCGTACATATACCGGCTCTTGGCCGCCATGTTGATGAGCTGGTTCATGGCCAGGAGGAGGAAATCCATCCGAATATGGACGTGCACCGGTCGGAGCCCCGCCAGCGCGGCTCCGATCGCCACGCCCGTCATGCCCTCCTCGGAGAGCGGGGTATTGAACACGCGGTCCGGCCCGAACTTCGCAGCGAGCCCCTGCGTGGTGCCGTAGATCGGCTTCGGATCGTCCACGCCGAGGCCCAGCACGATCACGGACGGATCCCGGTCCATCTCCTGCTCCGTCGCCTCCCGGATCGCCTCCGCGTACGTCAGGATCCGTTCCATGCTCAGGCGTCCTTGAAGACGTCGGAGTACAGGTCCGCCGGCGCGGGAAACGGGCTTCGCTCGGCGAACTCGATGGCGTCGCGGATCTGGTCCTCGACCTCGGCCTCAATCCGCCCGCGGACGGCCGGATCGAGCAGCGCCGCCAGCCGCCGGCAGGAATCGTTTTGAACCCACGGTTCCGCCTCGCTCCTGGACCGATACCCGAGGTGGAAATCGTCGTTCGGCCCCACATGCTCCTTCAGCCGGTAGGTCCTGCACTCGAAGAACAGGGGCCCGCAGGAGCCGGAGCGGATAAGCTCCACCGCAGACATCATCCGCTCGAAGATCTTGAGCACGTCATCCTCTTCGAAGCGCTCCGCCGGAATCCCGTAGGACCGGGCGCGATCGCAGATGTTGTCGAGCGGCTGGCGCTCCCGCTGGTGGGTATGGATGGCATAGAAGTTGTTCTCGCAGACGAACAGGACGGGAAGGTTCTTGAGTCGTGCGAAATTCAGGCTCTCGTGGAACGCCCCTTCTTCCACTGCGCCGTCGCCGAAGAAGCTGGCGACGATCGCGCCTTTCGCCTGGAGCTTCAACGCGTAGGCGTATCCCACCGCCAGGGGAATCGTGCTCCCCACCACCGCCGAGGTCCCCATGACCCCGCGGGCGGGATCGATCAAGTGCATCGACCCCCCCTTCCCCTTCGCGCACCCGGTGGCCTTCCCGAACAGCTCGGCCATCATCTTTCTCAGATCGCCACCCTTGGCCAGATAGAGGGCGTGGCTCCGGTACGTGCCGAAGACGACGTCCTCGGGCCTCAGCGCCTCGCAGACCCCGACGCTCACTGCCTCCTGGCCGATCGAGAGGTGCACGGGGCTCTTGATCTTGTCCGTCGGATAGATCCGCGCGATCTCCTCCTCGGCGCGCCGGATCCGGTACAGCGAGCGGTAGAGTCTTTCGTAGGGGCGCTTCAAGCGGCACCCCTGTACCACTTATACGTCCGCCTGACGCCCTCGTCGAGGGACGTCTTCGGCGTCCAGCCGAGGGCCCTGAGCCTGCCGGAATCGAGGAGCTTCCGGGGCGCGCCGTCCGGCTTGCTCGTGTCGAACTCGACGCCGCCGGTAAAGCCCGCCACGTCCTTGACCAGCAGCGCGAGCTCCTTGATCGTGATGTCGTCTCCCGTGCCGGCGTTGACGACCGATCCGGGGAAACCGACCACGGAGGCGAACGTCGAGTCATCCAGGCTCATCAGGAACAGGCAGGCATCGGCCAGGTCGTCCACGTAGAGGAACTCTCTCCTGGGAGCGCCGGTCCCCCAGACGACCACGGGCGCGCTTCCCCCTCTCGCCCGGTGAAACTTGCCGAGCAGCGCGGAGAGCACGTGGGAGCTCTCCAGGTCGAAATGGTCGTGAGGGCCGTAGACGGACGCGGGGATGACCGAGACAAAGGCGGTGCGATACTGGCGGTTGTAGGCTTCGCACATCTTCATCCCGGCGAGCTTCGCGACCGCGTACGGCTCGCTGGTCGGCTCCAGGGATCCGGAGAGAAGAAACTCCTCCTTCATCGGCTGGGGCGCCTCTTTGGGGTAAGCGCAGGCGCACCCGAAAAAGAGGAGCCGCCTCACGCCGGAGAGGTGCGCGGCATGGAGCACCGCCGTCTCGATCATCAGGTTCGACGAGATGAACTCCGCCGGGTAGGTCCGGTTGGCGAGGATGCCGCCGGCGCGGGCGGCCGCGAGGAAAACGAATTCGGGCCGTTCCCGCTCGAAGAACAGGCGCACGGCCCGCGGATCGGCCAGGTCGAGGTCGGCACGGGCTGCCGAACGGACGTTCGTGTAGCCCTCGCTCGCCAGGCGGCGAACGAGAGCCGAACCCACCAATCCCCGGTGGCCCGCGACGAAGATCCGAGATGTTTTCTCCATAAATGCCTAAGTAACATACGGTTCTAAGCCAAATCTGTCAAGGTTTTCCGGCCAACTTGACCTGCGTTGACCGGTAACTTACCATAGGGCCTCAATGCCGAAATCCGTCACGCTCCTCGTGCCGACTCTGGACGAGATCGATGGCATGCGAAAGATCATGCCGCAGATCCAGCGGGACTGGTGCGACCAGATCCTGGTCGTGGACGGGGGGTCGACCGACGGGACGCAGGAGTACGCCCGTTCCCAGGGTTACGAGGTGATCGTTCAGCGGAAGCGGGGCATCCGGCATGCCTATTCCGACGCGTTCCCCCTCGTTCGAGGCGAGATCGTCGTCACCTTCAGCCCCGACGGCAATTCCATCCCCGAACTGATCCCCGATCTGGTCCAGAAGATCGAAGCCGGCTACGACATGGTCATCGCCTCCCGGTATGCCGCCGGCGCCAGGAGCGACGACGACGACTTCTTCACCGCGTTCGGAAACTGGATGTTCACCCGCCTGATCAACGCCCTTCACGGCGGAAAGTACACGGATGCCATGGTGATTTTCCGGGCTTACCGGACCAAGGTGTACTGGGATCTGGAGCTCGACCAGGACGCGGGCTACGCCACGGAAAAGCTGCTCCGGACCGTGATCGGCGTGGAGCCGCTCCTCTCCATCCGGGCGGCCAAGAAGAAGCTCAAGGTGTGCGAGATCCCCGGCAGCGAGCCTGCGCGGATCGGGGGACGGCGGAAGCTGGATATCTTCCGGTGGGGCAGCGCGTATGTGCTGCAGACGTTGCGCGAGGTCTACTACTGGAAGCCGTAGGCCGCCGGGCTGATGCGCGCCGAATCCCTCCGGCCGTTTGACGGCGCGTTCACGCTCCAGAACCTGGGCGCCGAGCGCCTCCTCACCATCGGGCGCGCCGAGTACCGCACGTATTACAGCGAGCGCGTCGTCCGGATGCTGATCGAGCGCAAGGGCCTCGACCGGGCGCCCCTCTACTTCCCCTTCAAGGAGACCCGGGGGCGGCATTTCCTGGAGCGGCTCTTCCGCTACCTGGCCGCCCGCGGCGCGCGCGACCTCCGCGTGCTGGAGGTGGGCTGCTCCTTCGGACACATCACCGAGTATCTGAATGACCAGCCGCTGGTGAAGGAAATCCACACCTTCGACGTGGACGGGCCTTTCGTCGAGATCACGCGGACCAAAGTGGAGGAGCTGGGGCTCGGCAAAGTGCGCCGGGTCCTTCACCTGACCGATGAGCACACGACCCGCCTCCCGTTCCCGGACGGCGCGTTCGACCTGGTGCTGGCGGTGGGAGTGGTGGAGCACCTTCCGGCCCTGGACCGCCACCGGTACGTGGACGAGTACTATCGGGTCCTCGCCCCGGGGGGCCACATCGCGATCCTGGACACGCCCAATCGGCTCTTCCCCCTCGAGACTCACTCCGTGGGGCTCCCCGGAATTCAATGGCTGCCCCCGCGGCTGGCCTTTGGCTACGCCCGCCTGCTTCGAGGAAACCGTGTGCTCGGAGTGTCCTTCGAGGAGTTTAATAGCGGGGCCTGGCGTAATGCCTCCCTGAGGGAGTGCCTGCCATCCGGAGGGTGGAGGGGGATCGTGGATGTGACCGAGGACGCGGTCTACGGCTGGCGCTTCTTCCGTGACACCGCGCGCTCGCCGATCCGGCGAGCGGTGCTCCCGATCTTCGCCGTGCTCTGCGGGACGCTGGGGGCGCTCAGGCTGTCGCCGTCGCTGGCGCTCCCCTACTTCAACCTGGTCTTCAGAAAGCGGGAGGGGTGACTGCTTACCCCCCCGTGACCTGAATGTCGATCGCCCGCTGCCGCGGGCCGTCCAGCTCGGCGAAGATGATGCTCTGGAACCGCCCCAGCAACAGCTCCCCGTCGGACAGCCCGACCGCCACGCTCCGGCCGAGCAGCGCGGCGCGCAGGTAGGCGTGGGCATTGCCCCGCTCGCAGTCCGAGTAGCGCGGGTTGTCGTGGCGGTAGCCGTTTCGCTCGCTGACGAGGCCCGACATCATTTTCTTGAGGTCTTCGATCAGGGCGCCCTGAAACTCATTCATGAAGAGCGCCACGGTCGCGTGGAGCGAGTTCACGAGGACGATCCCGTCGCTGATGGGGTGTTTCTGAACGGCGTCCCGGATCTGCTTGGTGATGTCGAGGAACTCCGTCCGTTCCTCTGAGGTGAGCGCGACTGTTTCCCTGGCAACTTTCATTCATACCCTCCGAGCGGCCTTCCAACTAGTTAAATTTGCGGTTGATTTTCCCGTCCCGGACGAATGGGTCGGCCCTTAGAATAGCCAAAACACGGTCACGGAGTCAACCGAAACTAGCCAACCTGAACTATCTGGTGGCCTTGGGGTCGAGGAGGTCGCGCAGGCTGTCACCCAGGAGGTTCAGGACGGCAGCCGACTGATCACTTCGCCGGCCAGCTCCACAATCCACGCCGCGTCCGCGTAAGCGCGGTCAGCATCGGCCGCCGAATACTCCTCCGTAGGTATGAAATCGATGTCGCCATAAAGGGCCAGCTCCCGCTCGCGGCGGAGACGCTTGGAAATCTCGGCTGCCCGGGGCAACCGCGCGCCGACCTCCGGGGAAAACTTGGCCTCGTGCTCGATGAGCAAGCCGCCCACATCGTGCCACTTGGGCGGTTCGATGCCGACCGCTCGGAGCATTCCCTTCAAGGCCAGGCGAAGACCTCGCCGGGCTTGAGGTCCGGCTTCAGCTCCCAGTACCAGGCATTCCCGCGCCGGATCCGCCGGGCGCCGAGCTCCCGGAGGCGGGCGCGGAGCCGCTCCAGGTAGCCCGCCAGGAACCCCTCCGGGTCGTAGAGGATCCGCGCGTCCTCGACCATGTCCAGGAAGAGCGGGCTCCCGGCCTCGACCTCCTCGGGAGTCTTGAAGACGGGCGAGAGCGCGATCGAGGCTTGCCCAGGTTCGCGCGCCTTCAGAGCCGGCTCGAGCCGGGCTTCAACCGGCAGGAACTCCTCCACCCGGTTCAGCCGTCCGCGCGGAAGGTCTCTAGCCACGATGAGCAGGTCGATATCCGACTCGTATCGGGGAGTGCCGCGGCCGACGGAGCCGAACACCGCGCAGGCGACCAGCCTGGAAGCGTAGTGCTCCTTCATTTCGACGAGCAGCTGGTCGAGGAGTTCGTCGTATCGTCGCAGGAGGGCCATCTGACGCGCCTCTGCCGTCATTGTATCCTAGGGCCTCGACGCGGGCGTAGGAATCAACGCGTGAGCCTGGGGTCCAGGAGGTCGCGCAGGCCGTCGCCGAGGAAGTTGAGCCGAGGGAGGAGCTCGTAGCCGGGGAATCGGCGCCGGCGCCGGGTCAGCGGACCTTCAGGATCAGGCTCAGGACCCACATCCAGACAGGCACGGCGGCGCCAAAGAGGGCCACCATGGTGGTCACGGTCCACCGGAAGTGTGAACGCATGTCGGCGCGCAGGTCCCGGAACTCCAGGGTGAACTGGTCGAGGCGGTGATTCACGTCATCGAAGCGACGGTCAACATCGTCGAACCGGCGGCCGATGTCCGTCCGCAGGTCATCCAGCCGCTTGTGCACATCGTCGATGCGCTTCGAGAGCTCTTCACTCACGACCTTAGCATAGGGGACGCCCCGGCCAAGATCAACTGTATCGTTTTCAATACTTCAGGCGGGGGTCTAGGAGATCGCGCAGGCCGTCACCCAACAGGTTGAGCCCCAGGACCGTCAGGGCGATGGCGCCGCCGGGGAAGACCGCGAACCACGGGGAGAGCCCGAGGAAGTTCTGCGCGTCCTTCAGCATGAGCCCCCAGGACGGATGCGGGGGCTGGGTGCCCAGGCCCAGGTAGGAGAGGGCCGCCTCGGCCAGGATGGCGACGGGGAAGCTGATCGTCGCCTGCACGATGAGCGGCGAGAGTGTGTTGGGGAAGATATGGCGGAGGATCAGGGCCGCGTCGCCGGCGCCGAGCGCCCGCGCAGCCAGGACGAACTCGCGGTCGCGCAGCTCCAGGAAGCTCCCGCGGGAGAGGCGCGCGAAGACCGGGATGAAGGCGATGCCGATGGCAACCATGCTGATCGCGATCCCCGGCTTGAAGACGGCGGAGAAGAGGAGCGCGGAGAGGATCGCCGGAAACCCCTGGACGGCATCGATGAGCCGCATGAAGGCCTCGTCGAGCCAGCCGCCGAAGTACCCCGAGAGCATGCCCAGGAGGACCCCGATCCCCATTCCGATTCCCACCGCGATGACGCCGACGGAGATGGAGGTCACCGCGCCGGTCATGATCCGGGAGAGCAGGTCGCGCCCGAACTGATCGGTCCCCAGCCAGTTGGCGGCCGACGGCCCCTGGAGCCGGCCCGTGATGGACATCTGGAGCGGGTCCTGGGGCGTGTACACCAGGGAGAGCGCCGCCGTGAGGACCAGGAGCGCGGAGATGGCGAAGCCGAGCGTGAAGGTGACGTGCCTGAACGGGTGGAGCCGCCGTTTATTCATAGCGAATCCGCGGGTCGAGGAAGCCGTAGAGGAGATCCACGAGGACGTTGATCAGCACGATCGTGGATGCGACGAAGAGCACGACGCCCTGCACCACCGGCAGGTCGCGCGCGTTGATCGCTCCCAGGGCGAGCCTCCCGAGCCCTGGCAGGTAAAAGACGCTTTCGAGAATAATGCTCCCCGCCATGAGCTGGCCGAGCTGGATCCCGACCACGGTGACGACCGGGATCATGGCGTTCCTGAACGTGTGCTTGACCAGCACGGCCGGCTCGCCGAGCCCCTTGGCGCGGGCGGTCTTCACGTACTCCTCGCGGAGGACCTCGAGAATCGCCGAGCGGATGGTGCGAGCCAGCACGGCGAACTGAAAGAGGCCGAGCGCGATCGCCGGCAACAGCAGGGATCTGAGCGCGGGCCACACGCCCTGGCCCCAGCCGTCGAAGCCGCCGGCCTGGACCCAGCCGAGGCGCACCGAGAAGAGCAGGATCAGCAGGAGCCCGGCCCAGAACGAGGGAACCGCGATCCCGAGCTGGGAGAGGATCATCGCGAGGTAGTCGCCCCACCGGCGGTGGCGGGTGGCGGCGAAGATCCCGAGGGGAATGGCCGCGAGGACCATGAAGCCCGCAGCCATCAGGGTCAGGGGGACCGTGACCGGGAGCCGGCTCAGGATCAGCGCGCCCACGGGCACCTCGTACTGGATCGAGCGCCCCAAGTCGCCCCGGAGCGCCCTGCCGATCCACTCGGCGTACTGGACGGGGAGCGGGCGGTTGAGCCCCATCGCCTCCCGGAGCCGCGCGGCGGCCTCGGGGCTCGCCTCGGTCCCCATGATGATCAGCGCGGGGTCGCCCGGCAGGACGCGGATCACCACGAAGACCAGGATCGAAACGAAAAAGAGGGTGGCCGCCAGCGCAGCCACCCTCCTGAGAATGAAGCTACGCATCGGGAGGAAAGTGGGCGGCTTTCTCCACGTACTGCTGAATGTGGCGGAGGTACTCGGGGATGTCCTTCACCGCCGCCTGGAGGGCTTCGTACACCTTAGCGGCGTCGATGTCCTCGTACTCATGGACGATCCGGTTCCGCAATCCGGCGCACGGGGCCAGACGGCGCGCGAAGTCTGGTGGGAGCACCTGCAGCGTTCCCAGGCGGACGAACGATTCGTAGTAGTCGCTCGGAGGAGGGTGGCCCGTCTCTACGATCAGGTGGTAGTTGATGTCGATCATCCGGCCGATCATCCGCTCGAGGAGCCGCTCGGCGACCAGCTCATCCCGAACGGACGCCAGGTACTCCTCCCGGGGCCTTTGGGCCACCGCTCGCAGCTCTGCCAGATCGCCCATGATGAGAGCGAGCTTGCGAATGACCAGCTCGCGGTCGATCATGGGGCCGCCGCCGAGCCCGCAATCCGCGCGACGTACTCCCGCTCCAGGTCAAAGTACTTCCGGTGGTCCTGATGGCGCTTGAAGGCGTAGATCCGCAGCTCCTGGACCTGCCGCACCGTCCCGTAGAGGAGGCGCGGGGCCTCCATGACCTTCTTCAGGAGCAACGGGTCGGCCCGGTTGATCAGGACGAGGTCCACCTCGCGGTCCGGGTACAGCGACTGGAGATCATGAAGGAGAGCGGCGTGTTCGCTGAGCGAAAGCGTGGCTCGATCCAGCAGCGCCGCAAGGTCCACGTCGCTCCTCGCATGGGTGCGCCCGCTGACCGTGGACCCAAACTGGAGCAGCAACCGAACTCCGTGCCGCCGGGCGATCTCCTCCAGGCGCGCTTCCCTCATCTTCTCCTCCCCGACGGTATTATAGCCGACGCTCGCAGGCCTCTTCCGTATTTCGGGCGGTCTCGGCGAGAGCGGGATCGCTGCCCTCTCCCCCTACCGGGGGAGAGGATAAAGCTGAGGGGGCAGAACGGGAAGTTACTTCGCCCAGGCGACTTCGGACAGGTCGAGCGAGGGAATCGGCAGATCCTTCCAGATCCCCTGGACCCCCTTCTTGGCCGCCACCAGCCGTGGGTGCATGTAGAGCCACACCGCCGGCGCCTCCTCGGCCAGCATCTTCTGCATCCTGACGTAGAGGTCGCGCCGCTTCTTGTCGTCCAGCGTCACGTCGGACTCCTTGAAGAGCTTCTGGAACTCGGCGCTGTCCCAGCGATAGTAGTACTTCGGGTTCGCGTAGTTGTTGATGTCCCACGGCTCGGCGTGGCCGATGATGGACATGTCGTAGTTGGCCTCGCGCCACACCTGGGACAGCCACTGCCCCCACTCGATCTGCTCCATCTTCACCCGGACGCCGACCTTGGCGAGCTGGCTCACCAGGACCTCGCCGGTCCGCACCGTGTAGTAGTACTGGGGCGCCACCTTCAGGACGGCGTCGATGCCGTTCCCGTAGCCCGCCTCGGCGAGCAGCTTCTTGGCCCTGGCGGGGTCGTAGGGCACAGCCTTGGACATGTCCACGAAGTACGGGTTCAGCGGGTCCACGTTCGAGCCGAGGATCTTCCCGTAGCCGAACATGGCGCCCTTGAGGACCTCCTCCTTGTTGATCGCGTGGGTGATGGCCAGGCGCACGCGCGTGTCGGAGAAGGGCTTCTTCGAGTTGTTCATCGAGAGGATCACGTCGTTGGTGGTGTCCCCCAGGATGACCTGGAGGCGCGGGTCCTTCTTAAGGTCGGGCACGTTCTCCGGCCCCATGCCGAAGGCCGAGACGTCGATATCGCCCGACCTGAGCGCCGCGAGCGCGGAATTCGGATCCGGGATGAAGCGGTACGTCACCTTGTCCAGGTACGGCAGCCCCTTGACGTGGTAGTCCTTGTTCTTCGTCAGGACGATCCGGTCCCCGCGCACCCACTCGGACACGATGAACGGGCCGGTGCCGACCGGCGCGGTCTTGAGCCGGTCCACCTCCTCGGGCGGGTAAATCACCGAGCCCTGGCGGGCCAGGGTCAGCAGGAAGTTGGCGTCCAGCTCCTTGATCCTCAGCGTGATCGTGTACGGGTCCCTGACGATGATGTCGGCGATGGCGGCGTAGCGCCCCTGCTGGGGGTGCTTGGTCTCGGGGTTCGCGGCGCGCTCCAGGACGTATTTGACGTCGGCGGCCTTCAGCTCGCGCCCGCTGTGGAAGCGGACGCCCTTCTTGAGGAAGAAGGTGTAGTTGAGGTTGTCGGTGGTGTACCAGCGCTCGGCGAGCCACGGCACGATCTTGCCATGCTTGTCCACCTTGACGAGGCACTCCTGGACGTTGTAGTGGATCACGGCCGCGATGGCCGAGGCCGGGCTGGCCGTGAGATCCAGCCCCGGGGGCTCCGTGGAGACCTGAACAACCAGGCTCCCCCCGGCCTGCTGGGCCGAGCCTGCCGCGGGCAGGAGCGCCAGGGAGGCGACCAGGAGCGCGACGACGAGTCGAAGTGCCATGGTCATGATCTTCCCCTCCTGAAGTACTCGACCGTCCGCCGGAGTCCTTCCTCGAACTCCACCAGCGGCACGTAGCCGAGAAAGCGCTTGGCCTTTCCGATGTCGGCCAGGGTATGGGGCACGTCCCCTTGCCGCGGGGGCGTGTGCCGTCGTTCGAGTTTCCGGCCCAGAATCCCCTCCAGAAACCCGATGATTTCGAGCAGGCTCACCCGGCTGCCGCAGCCGACGTTGAACGTCTCCCCGGCCACCCCCGGCGCGCTCGCGGCCAGGAGGTTCGCTTCCACGACGTTGTCGATGTGGGTGAAGTCGCGGGACTGGGTCCCGTCGCCGTGGACCTCGAGCGGCGTTCCGGCCAGGGCCCAGGTGATGAACCGCGGGATGACGGCCGCGTACTGGGACTCCGGGTCCTGCCGCGGTCCGAAGACGTTGAAGTACCGGAGGCTGGCCGTTTCCAGGCCGTAGAGGCGACTCCAGGCCGCGCAGTAAAGCTCGCCGGCCAGCTTGGAGACGGCGTAGGGCGAGATGGGCGCGGGCGGCTGGTCCTCCCGCTTCGGCAGGTCCGGCCGGTCCCCGTAGATGGACGAGGACGAGGCGTACACGACGCGCCGCACTGCGGCCTGACGGGCAGCCATGAGCACGTTCAGCGTCCCAGTCACGTTGTTCTCGTTCGCCCCCAGCGGATCGTCCACCGACCGGGGCACCGAGCGCATGGCGGCCTGGTGGAAGATCACCTCGACGCCCCGTGCTGCGTCCGCCGTCGCCCGCGCGTCGCGCAGATCGCCCTCGACGACCTCCAGCCGCGAGTTGCCCATCGCAAAGGCGAGGTTCTCCCGGCTGCCCGAGGAGAAGTTGTCGAGAACCCGCACGCGATGGCCGTCCCGGAGGAGCCGCTCCACCACGTGGGAGCCGATGAATCCTGCGCCGCCCGTCACGAGAAACATGCAAGGCATTATCGGCGGCGGGCTCGCCCCCTGTCAACGTGATAAGGCGGCGAAGGAGAGGTACAATGAGAGCAGCAAAAGGAGGACTCATCATGAAACGGTTGACGATCCTCGCTTCAGTGCTCGTCGCGGCAACGCTGCTCACCTCCCCCGCCCTCGCCCAACACCAGCCGGGCGGCCAGATGCAGATGGGCCCCCAGCCGGGGCAGCCTCCGGGCCAGCCCCCAACAATGGGGCCGGGAATGATGGGGCCGGGCATGATGGGCGGCGGCCAGATGGGCCCCGGGATGGGCACGATGGGCCAGGGCATGATGATGTGCCCGATGATGCATCAGATGATGCACCAGATGATGATGGGCGGTCAGATGGGCTCGGGCGGCATGATGGGGATGATGGGCGGCGCGACCGACCCCAAGACCATGGGGCGGATGCTCCAGATGCGGGGCGAAATGTTCAAGGCCATGGGAGAGATCTTGCAGAAGCACGGCAAGCTGATGGAGGAAGGCAAGTAACGGTTGTGATAAACTTAAAAAGTGAACCTCCCCCCTAACCTGCATCACCTTTTCTGGGACTGCCGCCCTGAGAGCATCGACACCGAGGCTCAGGTGCCCTTCGTCCTGGAACGAATCCTCGAATACGGCTCCCTGGCGGCAGTTCGCTGGGCTCTCGGGACCTACGGAATCGAGCGAGTGAAGGAGTTCCTTCGGGACCGGGGAGTGCGCACGCTGTCGCGGAAGACGCTCAGCTTCTGGACGTTGCTGCTCGACCTCGAGGGCGAGGCGTGTTTCGAGAGATCCTCACTGAATCGCAGCAGACCCTTCTGGAACTACTGAGCCGGATCCCCGAGGTCCGGACCTTCTATCTGGCCGGGGGGACCGCCCTCGCCCTTTATCTCGGACACCGCCGCTCCAGGGACTTCGACTTCTTCCGTCCTAAGGAGTTCGCCCCTCAGGATCTCCTCTCGGTGTTACGGGAAACCGGCGAACTGGACCCCGAGGATATCGCCGCAATGAAGCTGGCAGCCCTGGCAGGACGCGGCTCCAGGAAGGACTTCGTCGACCTGTACTTCCACGCCCGCCAGGTTGTGCCCCTGGAGCGGGTGTTCGAACTGTTTCGAGAAAAGTACCGCGGGGTGAGCGTAGACCCGTATCACCTGCTGCGCAGCCTCACCTTCTTTGACGACGCGGACGCCGAGGCGATGCCCGAGCTCCTGACTGAGGTCACCTGGGAGGAGATCAAGGCGTTCTTCAGGGCCGAGGCGGCCCGCCTGTTCCGCGACCTCTAGGCTACCACCCCTCGCCAGGAGGACTGCCATGGCGCCCACCGGCTGCCTCCGCTCGTGACGATGCGCGCCATGCGCCTCCGGGCTCCAGGTCCGGTGGAGCGCGATCCCCTCGAGGCCGCCGACCTGCCGGCGCCGGGCCCCGGCCCCGGCGAAGTCCGTCTCAAGATTGGCGCGTGCGGCCTCTGCCACACCGACCTCCACGAGGTCGAGGGCGAGCTCCCGCTGCCGAAGCTGCCGGTCATCCCCGGCCATCAAATCGTGGGAGTTGTCGAGGCGCGCGGGGATGGGGCGCGCCGCTTTGCCATGGGCGACCGGGTCGGGGTTCCCTGGCTCCATTCGACCTGCGGCGCGTGTGCCGCGTGCCGCCGGGGCGACGAGAATCTCTGCGACGGCGCCCGCTTCACGGGCTACCACGTGGACGGCGGCTACGCCACCCACGCCGTCGTTCCCGAGGCCTTCGCCTTCCGGCTGCCCGGCGGTCTCACAGACGTCCAGGCCGCCCCCCTGCTCTGCGCCGGGATCATCGGCTATCGCGCTCTCTGCCTGGCAGATGTGAAGCCGGGAGAGTGCCTGGGGTTCTTCGGCTTCGGCGCCTCGGCCCACATCGCCATTCAGGTGGCACGCTTCTGGGAGTGCGCGGTCTGGGTGTTCGCGCGGACCCCTGAGCATCGGGCCCTGGCGAAGGCCCTCGGCGCGTCCTGGGTCGGCGGCACCGAGGACGAGCCGCCCGGCCTCCTGGATCGCGCCATCTCCTTCGCTCCCGTCGGGTCCGTGATTCCTCTGGCGCTGGCGAAGCTGCGAAAAGGCGGAACGCTGGCGCTCGCGGGGATCCACCTCGACAGGATCCCCGAAATGCCGTACACCCTCCTGTACGGCGAGCGCACGCTCCGTTCGGTCACCGCCAGCACCCGCCGCGATGCCGACGCCCTGCTGGCCCTCGCCGTCAGAATTCCCATCAGAACGGAAGTCGAAGTCTTCCCGCTGGAAGAGGCCAACGCCGCGCTCCAGAGGCTCAAGGCCGGCCGGATCAGCGGCGCCGGCGTCCTCCGGATCGCCCCGTGACCGCCGACAATCCCAGCGCCGTCAACGAGCCGGCCTTCTGGCAGGGGCTCTACGACCGCCGCGAGGACGGCTGGGAGCTCGGCCAGCCCGCGCCGCCCCTGGCCGAGCATCTGGCGCGAACTCCTCCCTCGCGCGGAAGGGTGGCGGTGCTCGGCTGCGGGCGCGGCCACGACTGCCGCCTTCTGGCCCGGGCCGGCTACCAGGTCTGGGGGTTCGACTTCACCTCTCAGGCGATCCGCGAGGCGGCGACGCTGGCGAAGCACGAGAAGCTCGACATCGTCTTCGAGCAGCGGGACATCTTCGACCTCGTCGCGGACTATCGCGGATTCTTCGACGGCGTCTGGGAGTACACGTGCTTCTGCGCCATCGATCCCACGCGCCGGGGGGAATACGTCAGGCTGGTGCGCGAGATCCTCAAGCCCGACGGCTGGCTCCTCGCCTGCTTCTACCCGCTCCGCGAAGGGACCGATGGCCCCCCGTTCCCCACGAGCGAGGCCGAGCTCCGGCGCCTCTTCGCCCGGCATTTCACGTTCGTGGAAGCCTACGAGCCCGGCGCCTCGGTGGCCCCGTGCTGCCGCTGCCTCCGACCTCTCCCTACGCGGCGCGCTGAGACGAGTTGCTCTCGGTCCAGAACGTCTCGAAGACGTTCGGAGGGTTCCGGGCTCTTCAGGGCGTCTCCTTCGAGGTGCGCGAGGGAGAGTTTGTCGGCCTGATCGGGCCCAACGGGTCGGGGAAGACGACGGTCTTCAACTGCATCTCGGGCGCGCTCGGGCCCTCCGGCGGCTCCATTCGCTTCCGGGGTGAGGAGATCGCCGGCCTCACCCCGGACGCGATCTGCCACCGCGGGATCGCCCGCACGTTCCAGATCCCACGCCCGTTCCGCAAGCTCTCCATCCTCGAGAACGTCGCCCTGGCGGCCCACTTCGGCCACATGACGCGCGAGCCCGATGCCGTCGCCCGGGCCCGCGCGAAGGATGTCCTTCGCCTGATCGGGCTTCCCGCCGACGGGGAGGCGCGGCCGGGGCTCCTCGGCGCCGCCGGGCTCAAGAAGCTGGAGTTGGCGCGCGCCCTGGCCACCGGCCCCACGCTCCTCCTGGCCGACGAAACGCTGGGCGGCCTGGACCTCGAGGAGATTCGCCAGGCGGCCGACACCCTCCGGCGGATCCGCGATGAGATGGGGATCACGATCATCTGGGTGGAGCACATCATGGCCACGCTCATGAGGGTCGTGGACCGGGTCGTGGTCCTGGACCACGGCGAGAAGATCGCCGAGGGGGCGCCCCGCGCGATGGCCGAGGATCCCAAGGTGATAGAAGCGTACCTGGGAGAAAAAATAGCGCTCGGATGACCCCCTCACCCTGCCCTCTCCCCCACTGGGGGAGAGGATAAAGGTGAGGGGGTGAGAACGATCGCGGGGAGACAGATGCTCGAAGTTCAGGGAGTGACGGCGGGCTACGGGGAGTTCACCGCGCTCTGGGACGTGACCCTGACCGTGAACCCCGGCGAGGCAGTCGCGGTGGTGGGGCCCAACGGCGCAGGCAAGACCACCTTGATGCGCGTCATCTCCGGCCTGGTCCCCATCCGCACCGGCGATCTCCGCCTCGACGGCCGCTCCTTTGCCGGCTGCCGCGCCCACGAGATCGTCGCCCACGGGATCGCCCACGTCCCCGAGGGACGGCGGATTTTCCCCCGGCTCACCGTGGAGGAGAACCTCAAGATGGGCGGGTTCCTCCCGGCCTCACGCCGGCACTACGCCGAGACCGTCGGCCGCGTGTACGACCTCTTTCCGGTGCTCGCCGAGCGGCGGCGCCAGCGGGCGGGCACGCTGTCGGGGGGCGAGCAGCAGATGCTGGCCATCGGTCGCGCCCTCATGTCGAAGCCGAAGCTCATCCTGCTCGACGAGCCGTCCCTCGGCCTGGCGCCGGTCATGGTCCTCCGCCTGTTCGAGCTGATCCGCCAGGTCCGCCAGGAGGGGTACACGATCCTGATCGTGGAGCAGAACGTCCGGCAGGTCCTGAGCCTGGTGGATCGGGCCTACCTCCTGGAGGTGGGCCGGATCAAGGTGGAAGGGCAGGCCGCCGACCTCGCCGAGCAGGACTTCGTCCGGAAGGCATACGTGGGGCTATGACGTTCGAGCCGAGACGCGGCCGAGCTGCCGCAGGCACGAGCGCGGCGAGGCGAGGACCGAGTTAAATGGACCCTATCCTCATCGCCGAAGCCGCGATCAACGGGATCCTGCTCGGTGGCGTCCTGGCGCTCCTCGCTCTGGGACTTAATCTCATTTTCGGCGTGGTGGATATCATCTGGATCGCCTACGTCGAGCTGGTAATGCTCGGCATGTACGCGGTCTACTGGCTCGTGACCGCCTACGGGTGGCCCCTCCCGCTGGCCGCGCTGGGGTCGGTGGCGCTCGTGACCGTGCTCGGGCTCCTCGTCCACCTCCTGATCATCGCCCCCATTCTGTCGAGCCCGCCCGTCAACCAGCTCCTCGCCACGGGCGGCCTCCTCTTCTTCCTCCAGTCCTTCGCCACCTTCCTCTGGGCGACCGATCACCGCTCCCTCCGTCTGGCGCTGCCGATCCTCGAGGTCTTCGGAATGTTCCTCTCGTTCGCCCGGCTCCTGGCCTTCGCGGTCTCCCTCCTGGCCATGCTCGGCCTCTACCTCTTCCTCACGCGCACCTACATGGGGACGGCGATCCGCGCGGTCTCCCAGGACCGCGAGGCCATGGCGCTCATGGGGGCGGACACGCGCAAGGTGTACCTCGTGACCTCCGGCATCGGGGGCGCCATGGCGGGGCTGGCCGGCGCCCTCCTGATCATCCAGTACTCCGTGCACCCGCACTTCGGCGCCGCCTTCGGCCCGCTGACGTTCATGATCGTCGTCCTGGGCGGGCTGGGGAACATGTTCGGGGCGGTCGTGGCCAGCCTCCTGATGAGCGAGGTGATCTCCGTCGGCGGCATCATCACCTCCACGGAGATGGCGTACGTGGTGGCCTTCGTCATCTTCATCGTGGCGATCTTCGTCCGCCCCGAGGGAATCCTGGGGAAGCGCGAATGAAGCGGCTCCTCGCCCTTTTCGGCCTCGCTCTCCTGGCGGTCTTCCCCTGGCTGCCGCTCGGGCCGGCGCGCCTCTACATCCTGCACGTCGCCATCCTCATCCTGATCTGGGGCATCGTGGGCACCGCGTGGTCGCTGATGGGCCGGTTCGGCCTGGTCTCGCTCGGCCACGGCGCCTTTCTGGGCGTCGGGGCGTACACGACGACGCTCCTCTGGAACTTCTGGGGGATCTCGCCCTGGCTCACCACGCCGCTGGCCGTAGGGGCGGCCGTCCTCCTCGCGCTGGTTCTGGGTTATCCCTGCTTCAGGTTCAGGGTCGTGGGGCATTACTTCGCCCTCGTCACACTGGCGCTTGGCGAGGTCGTCCGCCTCCTCATCATCGCCGAGCGCGACTGGACCGGCGGCTCGCTGGGGCTCACGCTGAAGGACGCCGGCAATTTCAACCCCTGGGCGATCCAGTTCGCCGACAAGCGGATCTTCTACTTGATCGCGCTCGGGGTGTGGCTCGTGGGGCTTTGGGTCTGGTGGCGGGTGGACCGCAGCATGACCCGCTCCGCGCTCGAGGCGATCGGGGAGGACGAAACGGCGGCGGCCTCGATCGGGATCCCGGTCACGCGCTTCAAGCTCCGGATCACGCTGCTGTCGGCCGGGCTGACCGCCGTGGGCGGGGTCCTCTACGCCCAATATCTGACGTACCTGAACCCGGGGGTGCTGGCGGGGATCGGGGTGTCGCTCCAGATCGTGTTCGCCGTGGTGCTCGGCGGCATGTACACGCTCCTCGGGCCCACGGTAGGGACGGCGCTGACGATCGCGCTCTCGGAATATCTCAGGGTGGCCTTCGGGGTGAAGCTGCTGGGGATGGCGGACACGATCTACGGCCTCGTGCTGATCCTGATCATCATCTTCCTCCCGGCGGGGCTCTACGGCGGGCTGCGGGAGCTCGTGCTGCGGCGCCCGGCCCCCGCGCGGGCACCCTCACCTTAGTACTACGTTTCAAGTCAATTACTCAGGCCTGACCCCAATCTCCGCCTTCTCGTAGGTCACGGAGCTCTTGAGGCGGTCCTCGGGGATCACGTAGTAGGCGCGGAGCACGGCCTCCGAATCGGGCGAGAGCCGGTAGCCCATCTTCTCCAGCGCAGCCCGCGCCTTGTAATTCCCCCGGTAGGTCCCCACGATGATCCGCTCCACGCCCTTCACCTGCCGCTCCAGGTGCTGGCCGAGGAGCGAGCCGACGCCGCTCCGCTGGTGCTCGGGCAGGATGTAGGCGTGGCGGAGGAGCGCGGCGTCCCGGACGTACTCGAGTCCCATCACGCCGACGAGGGCGCCTTCGACGAACACGCCGTACCAGGTCATGCGCCGGGCCTCGGCCTCGAACTCGGCCCGCGTCATCTCCGGATCGTGGTACTCCCCGGGCGGCAGGAACTCCCGGTACCAGCGCGCCGCCGTGTTGATGACGGCCAGGGCCGCTTCGGTGTCGGCGGCGGTCAGGACGCGAATGACCGGGGCGGGCATGGCGTGATTGTAGCGCATATAATAGGGGCTCGCCGGGTGCCGGCGGGGAGGACGACATGGCCAAGTGGGCGATCCATCCGGACAAGGAGCCGTCCAAGCAGGTAGTGGGCCTGGCCGAGCAGGTGGAGAAGGACGGCGGCCACGCGCTGGCGATCTACCAGGACCCGGTGGGCGAGCACTGGCAGATCTTCTGCCTCCTCCCCATGGACCGGGTGGAGCCGACTCCCTACCAGCGCGATCTCTCCCCCGCCCACGTCAAGCGCCTCCACGAGGTGGTGAAAAAGATCGACCGCTTCGTGGACCCGATCGTGGCCATGTCGCCCAAGCCCGGCCTCTACTGGACCCCCAACGGCAATCACCGGCGCGCCGTCCTGGAAAAGCTGAAGACGAAGTTCATCTCCGCCATCCTGATCCCGGAGCACGAGGTGGCCTTCCAGATCCTGGCGCTCAACACCGAGAAGGCCCACAACCTGAAGGAGAAGTCGCTGGAGGTCATCCGGATGTACCGGGGGCTCCTGAAGGAGGAACCGAGGAACTCCGAGGAGGACTACGCGTTCCAGTTCGAGTCGCCTCACTTCATCACCCTGGGGCTCCTCTACGAGGAGAATCCGCGGTTCGCCGGCGGCGCCTTCGCGCCGATCCTGAGGCGCGTGGACAAGTTCCTCAAGGGGACGCTGCCCAAGGCCCTCGAGGAGCGCCAGGAGCGCGCCGACCTGGTGCGCGAGGCCGACGAGGCGTTGTCCGACATCGTCGCCAAGCTCAAGAAGCGCGGGGTCAACCACCCCTACGTGAAGAACTTCGTCCTGGCCCGCACCACGCCCCTGACCCGCGCGCGGAAGACCCTCCCGCCTTTCGAGGTCACGTTCAAGAAGCTCGTGGAGAACCTGGAAGCCTTCGACGTGGCCAGGATCCGCTACGAGGACATCGCGCGCTCGGCCATCATGGCCGCCCCCGCCTAGGGACGGAGTTCAGGGGCTGTATCATTTTGAGGACATTGACAACTCAGGCAACAACTCCTATCGTGAAAGAACGATGAAAACCTACGAATTCACCGTCGTCCTCGAACGCGATGAGGACGGCCGATACGTGGCCATCTGCCCGTCCCTTCAGGGGTGCTATACCGAAGGGGAGACCGAGACCGAGGCCATTGAGCTGATCCGAGACGCCATCCGCCTCCACGTCGAGGCGAGGCTGGAGCGCGGCGAGCCCATTTACGAGGAAATCAAGACCTCCACGATCCGCGTGGAGGTATGACCCCTCGCCTCCCACAGCTTTCTTCCCGCGAAGTCATCCGTCTTCTTGAGCGTCATGGCTTCTCTCTCGAGCGTCAAAGCGGAAGCCATGCGGTCTATCATCACCCCGATGGTCGACGGACGACCGTTCCGATACACGGGAAACGCGATATTGGCCGGGGCCTCCTCCATCGGATCCTCAAGGACGCTGGGTTGACCCCCCAAGACCTCTAATGGCGCGCGGTCAGGTCGGCAGGGCGGCGGGGAGATCGACGTACTTCGCCCTCAGGTACTCGCCGAGGCTCTTCGCCTGGGGATCGCTTCGCGTGGAGGAGGAAACGCCCTCGCCGAGCAGCCCCTTGATGACGAAGTTGATCGCCAGGAGGTTCGGGAGGGCGTAGCGCTCGACGGCGAGCCCCCGGCACTCGGGCAGGAGCTGCTTGAGCCGCTCGATCGTGAGGAACTCGAGCAGCCACGCGTAGGCGTCCGGCCGCCGCGCCCACACCCCCAGGTTGGCGTTCCCTCCCTTGTCGCCGGAGCGGGTTCCGAAGACGCGACCGAGCGGCGCGCGCACCGTGGAGCCGGAGGGAGGGACCGGCAGAGAGACGGCGGGCGCTTCCACCGGAGTCCAGCGCTCCGGCGGCAGCACCGGCTTGACGGAAATCTCCTTGCCCTCGAAGTGAGCCACCTGCTCGATCAGACCGGCGGGAACGAGCGCCGGCCAGTACACCGCGTAGGAAGATTCCTCGGTTGGAGGCGTGGTCATCGTGAACCCCGGATAGTGGGCCAAGGCCATCTCGATGACCTTGTTGCTGAAGGCGCGGCCCACCTTGGCCGGGTCGGGATCCTTCACGGTGATCTTCAAATAGGCGAACGCCGCCTCGTTGGACTCGGGGTCCTCGCGCTCTGATCGGACGAGGGAGACCGCCGTCTCGGCGAACGCCTCCCTCCCGCCCACCATCGGCCAAAAGGTCTCCTCAATGAGCTTCGCCTTGTCAGGAATGTCCAGCCCCGTCAGGACGAAGGTCATGCTGTTGCGGTATCCCCCGAGGTAGTTGAGGCAGAGCTTGGTGTTCGGCGGAGGCGGATCCCCCTTGACGCCGCTGACCCGCACCCGGTCTTTCCCCTCCGGCTCGAGCCGGATCGTGTCGAAACGGGCGGTGACGTCGGGGTTCAGGTAACGGGGTTGGTCGATCTCGTAGAGGAGCTGGGCCGTGACTGTCCCCATCGAGACCAGCCCACCGGTGCCGGGGTGCTTGGTAACGACGAAGCTGCCGTCGGCCTCCATCTCGGCGATCGGGTAGCCGATGTTGGTGTAGGTCGGGACTTCCTGGAAGAACGAGTAGTTTCCGCCGCAGCACTGAGCGCCGCACTCGAGAATGTGGCCCGCCACCACCGCGGAGGCCAGCCGGTCCCAGTCCTCGCGTCCCCAGCCGAAGTGCCAGGCCGCAGGGCCCACGACCAGTGACGCGTCGGTGGCCCGGCCGCAGATCACGACGTCGGCGCCCAGCCGGAGCGCCTCGGCGATCCCCCACCCCCCGAGATAGGCGTTGGCGGTCACGACGGGCGCCTTGAGCTCGTTGAGCGGTGTGCCTTTGTCGAGGTGCTTGAGCGGGTGGCCCTGCGCCTGCCACGCCGGGAGCCGGTCGAGGACGTCGTCGCCCGTGATATACGCGATGCGCGCCTTGAGCCCGAGCTTGTCGGCAACGCGCGCGAGGGCCTCGGCCAGCCCAGCAGGATTGAGGCCGCCGGCGTTAGAGACGACCCGGATGCGCTTGTCGAGGCAGGTCCCCAGGACCTGCTCCATCTGGGTCAGGAAGGTGGTCGCGTACCCCGTCTCGGGCCGCTTGACGCGGCTCCGGTAGAGAATGGCCATCGTGAGCTCGGCGAGGTAGTCGCCGGTCAGCACGTCGATGGGACCGCCCTCGACCATCTCGCGCGCCGCGGCGAGCCGATCGCCGTAAAATCCGCTGCAGTTCCCGATGCGAAGGATCCCCTGGCCCATGCCGCCAAGGACGCTACTACCGCCCGCCACTCCTGTCAATCATGCGGGCTCTAGTGCGTGTGCCTCTCGAAAATGATGCACCTGCCAGATGCCAAAACCGCGACGGCCTGTTGGATACTGTTCCTGAAGCTGACCGATCAGGGGCTTGACGGAGGTGGCCGCGATGAACGACCGAGATCGGACTCGACGAGAGTTTCTGGGTCAACTGACCCTCGCAGGGGCCGGCGGCCTCCTCGGCCTCAGCCCGGGGCCGGCCGGCGCCGAGCCCCCGCCCGAGACGACGAGGCTGAGGTTGCTCCAGGCCCCCAGCCTCTGTTGGGCCCCCCTACACCTCGCCGAGGAGCTGCTCGCTGCGGAGGGGTTCACGGATGTGCAATACCTCAAGAGAGAGATGACCACCGGGTATTTGAAGGCTCTGGGCACGGGCGAGGCCCAGTTCAGCATGGGGTTCATCGGCCCGATGATCATCGAGGTGGACGCCGGGGAGCCGATCGTGACGCTCGCGGGGGTGCACGTCGGCTGCTTCGAGCTCTTCGGCAACGATCGGGTCCGCTCGATCCGCGACCTCAAGGGCAAAACGGTGGCTATCCCCGCGTGGTGGACGTCCCCGCATGTCTTTATCGCCAGCATGGCGGCCTACGTGGGCCTGGACCCGCGTAAGGACATCAACTGGGTGATCCATCCCCGGCCCGAGGCGATCCGGCTCTTCGCCGAGGGGAAGGTGGACGCCCTTATAGGCTTTCCCCCGGACCCGCAGGAGCTCCGGGAAAAGAAGATCGGGCACGTGGTGGTCAACAGCTCGGTGGACCGGCCGTGGTCCCAGTACTTTTGCTGCATGGCGACCGGGAGCCGGGAGTGGGTCCGGAAGCACCCGGTGGCCACCAAGCGGGCGCTCCGCGCGATCCTGAAGACCACCGACGTCTGCGCCCTCGAGCCCGAGCGAGTAGCCCGTTCCCTCGTGGATCGGGGCCTCCAGAAGCGCTACGACTACTCCCTTGAGGCCTTGAAAGGGATCCCCTTCGCCAGATGGCGCGAGTACGACCCCGAGGACGCGGTACGCTTCTACGCCCTGCGACTGCACGAGGCCGGGATGATCCAGAGCACACCTCAGAAGATCATCGCCCAGGGGACCGACTGGCGCTTCCTCAACGAGCTCAAGAAGGAGCTGAAGGGCTAGCCGTGCTCGCCTGGCTGCCGCGGCTCGTGGCGCGCGTGCCGGCCCCCGTCTATGCGAAGCTCCTCGTGGCCTTCCTGGCCATCGTCGCGCTCCTCATCATCGTCGGCGCCGTGGGGCTCCGGGTGCTGAGCGACGTCAATCGCCGGGCTGAGGACCTCGTCAGGCTCCAGCGGAAGATCGCGGCCTACCGCCAGCTCCAGCACGACACCACGGCCCAGCTCTACAGCGTCGCCTCCGCGCTCCTGGTCCCGACCGAGGGCACGCTCGAGGCGACGCTCCGCCAGCTCAACCAGTTCGGCTACGACCTGGACCGGCTCCAGTTCGTGGCGCGGGACGAGGCGGCGCTATTCGGCCGGGTCCGGGACGAGTATGAGGAGTTCATCAAGGTCGTGACGCGCGTGATCGAGCTGATCCGCGCCGGGAGGGCGGCCGAGGGGCGGGAGCTCCAGCTCACCCGGGCTACCCCGCTGGCCGACCGCCTGGAGCGCCTGACCAACGAGCTGGTGAACAAGGCGGAGGCCAGCATGGTCTCGAGTATCGAGGCCGGCCATGAGGCGTACGGGACGTCCCGGTGGGTGGTCATCGGCTTTGCCGCCGGGAGCATCGGCCTGGCGCTTGTCCTCGGCTACGCGATCTCCGTGTCGCTGATCGGCCCGGTCCGGCGGATGGACGAGCGACTGAGACAGATCGCCTCGGGCGACTTCTCCCGGCGGGTCGAGGTGCCGAACCGGGACGAGCTGGGGACCCTCGCCGACCACCTGAACCGCATGAGCGACGAGCTGGGGCGGCTCTACCGGCAGCTGGAGATGGCCAGCCGCCACAAGTCCGAGTTCCTCGCCAACATGTCCCACGAGCTCCGCACCCCGCTCAACGCCATCATCGGCTTTTCGGAGGTCCTCCTGGAGCGGATGTTCGGCGAGGTGAACGAGAAGCAGGCCGAGTACCTCCAAGATGTTCTCTCGTCCGGCCGCCACCTCCTCTCCCTGATCAACGACATCCTGGACCTCTCCAAGATCGAGGCGGGCCGTATGGAGCTCGAGTTGGCGACGTTCCACCTCCCAGTCACGCTGGAGAATACCCTGATCCTCGTGAAGGAGCGAGCGGCCCGCCACGGGATCGCGCTCGGGCTCAGCATCGACCCGCGGCTCGGCGACTTCGCCGGCGACGAGCGCAAGATCAAGCAGATCGTGCTCAACCTGCTCTCCAATGCTGTGAAGTTCACTCCCGAGGGCGGGCGGATCAGCGTCACGGCCGCACCGGCCGACGGGGCCGTCGAGATCTCCGTCGCCGATACGGGTATCGGGATCGCCCCCGAGGATCAGGAGGCCATCTTCGAGGAGTTCCGCCAGGTGGGGACCGACCACGCCGGCAGGCGCGAGGGCACCGGGCTGGGGCTGACGCTGACCAAGAAGTTCGTCGAGATGCACGGCGGCAGGATCTGGGTCACGAGCGAGGTGGGCAAGGGCTCCACCTTCACCTTCACTCTGCCGACGAGACCGCCGGCTTGACCGCCCGGCACCTCCATGGCATGAAGCTTCCCTGATCCGAAGGTACGCATGGGCTCATTGGCCGTTGTGATCCTTGTCGCCCTCGTCGGAATTCTATCGCCGATCCCAGCGGCGGCCGATCTGTCCGTCCAGGGGAAGATCCCCCTGTTTGCCAATGACGGAGAACAGGGCGAGCTCGCCGCCCACGTTAGCGATTCCGGGCGCCCCATGGACGACGCCGTTGTCCTCTTCGAGGTCTACCTGGCCCCGGAGGGAGACGCCAGGCCCCACGACGTTCAGATGCAGGAAATGAAGGAGATCCAGGCGGGGAAAAAGCCGGCGCCCGTCTTTCGCCTGGGTGACATAGCCCTGACCGGCGAGCCCACCCGGCTCGTCGGAGCGCCCCGCGGGAACGGCCTCTACGGGACTCCCTACCGCTTCCCTCACGGCCGGATCTTCGTCAAAGTCACGGCCATCGCCGATGGGAAGACCGTGGTTTCGCCCACGCTCTACTCGACTCGGGTCCATTGCGACCAGGTAAATCTGGACGGGTTCGACCGACAGAAGGAATTCCTCGACCAGGCTCGGGAGATCGTCCGGGGCGGACACTTCCCCATGCTGGAAAGGGTCGCGGCCGCCATGCGAAAGGACCTGGACACCGGGCACTCGATGCGCTACATGGTCACCCACCACGAGAAGGATCCGCGCGCGTACGACGATGGCCTGACCGCGCTGGCGCAGGCGGCCCGCAGCAGGGACGGCGCGGCGGCGCTCGCTGCACTCGACACACTGGAAGCCGCGTACGTGGAGGCACTCAAGACGTTCCTGCTCGTGGAGCTGAAATCGGACACGCCTGCCACGGCCGGGCGGCGAGCCGCCTTCCGCTTGACGATGCGCGATCCGATCAACGACCACCCGCTGCGGACCACACTCGTCGTCGTCCAGCCCGGGATCGACCGTGCGGCCGAGACGCGTTCACGCTCGCAGACGTTCCACCAGAAGCTAATGGCCGGACCGCCCGGCCACGGGCGCAGTGCCCATCCCCATCACGGTGCGGCCGCGCCCGCGGCCGTCCCTCCGGGAATCGTCCCCCGGACGAACCCGGACGGATCGCTCGGCTTTTTGCACGCCTTCGACGCGCCCGGCGAAAGCACGATCCGCCTGAAGATCTACTACGACGGCCGCGAGTTCACCCACGACCTACCGCTGACCGTTCTCGCGCCCGGCAATTGACCCGCGCGCCCACTATCGTCAGAGGCAATGAAGACCTACTAGTTTGCAGATGTTCTACGACGAGCGGCAAACTCTGAAGGATGAACTCACAGCTCCGGGCGGCAGACGGAGCGGAAGTTGCACCAGCGGCAGATCCGGAGGTCCTCGGTCTTCTCGAAGTTGTCCATCAGCGCGAGGTTGGCGGCCGGATCCTGGAGGTAGACCCTCATCGAGCGGATCGAGAGCTGGAGGTGGCCGCGGATCTCCTCGAGCCTGCCACCGTCCCAGGGGTGCGACTGGACGGAGCCTTCCCTGAGATTGACCTCAAGGAGTTCCACGCGTCCCGGGTCCACGCGCAGCACCTCACGCGCGTAGAGAGCGTAGCACCCGAGCTGGAGAGCGGTCGAGTCCGGGTCGGGGGCGCCGGTCTTCCAGTCCACGAGGGCGAGCCGGTCGCCCTCCGTCCAGTAGGCGAAGTCCGGCGCGCCGTACACCGGCGTCCCGTCGAAGTCGAAGGAGCGGATCTCCTCGATCATGACCCAGCGCTCCC
>ERZ1292640.774-Hain-H43-02um-R1-774-length-26556-cov-9_pt1 | contig 26556 bp, 24 predicted proteins | sample MGYA00564404_ERZ1292640 | MGnify/ENA primary metagenome ERZ1292640 (study PRJEB36523, sample SAMEA6512636) | groundwater metagenome | collected 2019-01-08 | study: AquaDiva: Metagenomics assemblies of 32 groundwater samples | reverse complement strand
ACCTTGGTCACCAACGGACAGGTGGCGTCGAAAATCCGGAAGCCGCGCGCTTCGGCCTCGCGCTCGGTGGCCTTGCTGACGCCGTGGGCGCTGAACACCAGCGTGGCTCCCGGCGGAACGTCGTCCAGGTCTTCAATGAAGATGGCGCCCTTTTGCTTGAGCTCGTTGACGACGTAGGTGTTGTGCACGATTTCGTGGCGCACATAAATCGGTGCGCCGAACTTGCCGAGCGCACGCTCGACGATTTCAATCGCGCGGTCGACACCGGCGCAGAAACCGCGCGGCTCGGCGAGGATGATTTCCTGGGGCAATGCCTTGTCGTTCATAAAACGCCTATGACCTGGACTTCAAACACCACCGGCTGGCCGGCCAGTGGGTGGTTGAAGTCAAACTGCACGGCGTCGCCGTCTGCCTTGACCTGCTGCACGCTGCCGGCGTACTGGCCCATGCCGTCGGGCGTGGGGAACTGCACGACATCGCCGACCTTGTACTGCTCGTGGGGGTCGCCCAGTTCATTGAGCAGCTTGCGCGCCACCCACTGCACCAGCTCGGGGTTGCGCTCGCCAAAAGCCTCGCCGGGCGCCAGTTCGAAGCTGGTGCGTGTGCCTTCGCGCAGGCCCAGCAGGCGCTGCTCGATCGCGGGCGACAACTCGCCGGTGCCCAGGCTCAGGGTGGCGGGCTTGCTGGCAAAGGTGTTGATGATGTCGGCGCCCGGTTGTCCGGCGACGGACGGCCCGGCCATGCGGTAGTGCAGGGTCAGGAAGGAACCAGGCTGGACAAGGGCGGGAGCGGGTGTTTCCACGGTGGACATAGGACTTTCGGGTGCCGGCCCGGGAGGCCGCCAACTGTTTGTAAACTGCCCCTATTGTAGAAAGTGCCGACCGACCGGGAAACAACAGCCCGTTTAGCCCTGATACTGGCCCTGTGAAGGCGTTTTTTTCAATGCTTGCCCACCTGCCGGAATGCCCATGCTCCTGAAAGACCTGCCCGAGGACGCCCGCCCCCGCGAAAAGCTGCTGGCCCGCGGCCCCGGCGCGCTCAGCGACGCCGAGCTGCTGGCCCTGTTGCTGCGCAGCGGCATTCCCGGCAAAAACGCACTGCAGATGGGCCAGGAGTTGGTGGACACTTTCGGCGGCGTGGCCGGCCTGCTGCACACCGGGCACCAGGCCCTCAACAGCATCAAGGGCCTGGGACCGGCCAAACGTGCCGAACTGGTGGCCGTGCTGGAGCTCGCGCGCCGCGCGCTGGCGCAGGAGCTGCAGGACAAACCGCTGTTCACGACGCCGCAGGCGGTGCGCGACTACCTGCAGCTGCAGCTGGGCAGCCGCCCGCACGAAATCTTTGCAGTGCTGTTTCTCGACAGCCAGCACCGGCTGATTGCGCTGGAAGAGCTGTTTCGCGGCACGCTGACACAAACCAGCGTCTACCCGCGCGAAGTGGTGGTGCGGGCACTGGCGCTGCACGCCGGCAGCGTGGTGCTGGCGCACAACCACCCGAGCGGCGAAGCCCGGCCCTCGCGTGCCGACGAAGCACTGACCCAGACGCTCAAAGCCGCCCTGGCCCTGGTGGATGTGCGGGTGCTGGACCATTTTGTGGTGACCAGCACGCAGGCCGTGTCGATGGCGGAACGGGGGCTGCTCTGATGGCAGCCCGACCACCGGCCATCAAGGACCTGAAGGGCCTGAAAGCCGTCAAGCTCGAGATAGAAACCCGGGCGCGGCAGGAAGCCGAACGCCAGGCGGCGCGCGCGGCTGCCGCTGCGACAGCGAAGGCCGAAAAAGAGCTTTTCTCGCGCGCCATCGGCCCGGTCAAGGCGCTGCCGGCCAGACACCGGCCCGGCCACCGGGCACAGCTGGCGCCGACCCAGCCCGCGCCGATTCCGGTGCAGCAGCAACGCGACGAGCTGTCGGTGATGCGCGAGGCGATCTCCGACGAATTCGATGTGGAAACCCTGCTCGACACCGACGAGGCGCTGAGTTTTCGCCGTCCGGGCATGGGGCCGGACGTGGTGCGCAAGCTGCGCCGCGGCGGCTGGAGCATCCAGCGCCAGCTCGACCTGCATGGGCTGCGCCGCGAGGACGCGCGTGATGCGCTCTCGGCCTTCATTCGCGAAGCCCACAAGGCCGGCATGCGCTGCGTGCGTGTGGTGCACGGCAAGGGCCTGGGTTCGCCCGGAAAAACGCCGGTGCTCAAGGGCCGGGTGCAAAGCTGGCTGATCCAGAAGCAGGAGGTGATCGCTTTTGTGCAGGCGCGGCCGGCCGAGGGTGGCGCCGGTGCGCTGGTGGTGCTGCTGGCGCAGAGCTGAATTTTCCGTTTTGCTATGAATTCGATAGCTTCTTGTGCCCGCGTGGTAAGGACTGAAGGCTGATTTCACTAAAGAACATCAATACAAATGATGTTGCAAGACGGCTTGTGAAATTTTCTGAAGAAAAAGTGCCGCCAGCCAAGTCGGGACGGTCGAAGACAGCTATCAAATAAATAGCGCACCCTAGGCCGGCGAATTGCGCATCCAGTCAGCGGTCTGGAAAAAAGAGGCCCGCAGCCTGGCGCGCAGTTCTTCATCGACGCCGGTCTCACCCATCGCCTGGTCCATGCAGGCCAGCCACTGGTCGCGCTCGAGGATGCCGATGACAAAGGGCATGTGGCGCAGGCGCAGCTTGGGGTGCCCAAAACGCTCGGTGTAATGTTGCGGCCCACCCAGCCAGCCGCACAGGAACCAGAACAGGTGCTGGCGCGCCTTGACCAGGTCGCTGCCGTGCGCCGCGCGCAATGCTGCGTAACCGGGCTCCAGGTCCATCAGGTCGTAAAACCGGTCCACCAGCGCCTTCACCCGCTCTTCGCCGCCTATCCAGGCAAAGGGGGTGTCGAACGGCGGTGTGCCCGGTGGTTTTTCTTCAATCTGCATGTTCATTGGGCTTTTCTCAGGGTTTCAACCACCGGCGTGTTGAGCACGGAGCGCAGCCCCCACCAACCCGCCGCCATCGCCAGCACCGCGCCGGCAAGGCTGCCCAGCAGCGGCACGGTCCATGAGCCGGTCCAGCTGAAATCGAACACATAACGCGCCAGGCCCCAGCCGACGGCCAGCGCCACGATGGAAGCGAGGAACCCGGCCAGCAGGCCGACGCCGGCGAGTTCGGCGCGCTGCACCTGGCGCAGCAGCGAAGCGCGCGCACCGACGGCGCGCATGATGGCGAATTCGTGCGCACGCTCTTCGCGCGTCGCGGTGATGGCCGCGAACAGCACCACCAGGCCAGCCGCCAGCGTGAAACCGAACAGGTACTCCACCGCGCGTATCACCTGGTCCAGCACGCGCTGCACCTGGGCGATGGTGCTGCTCATGTCGACGTTGGTGATGTTGGGAAAGGCCTTGACCAGTTCGTTGTCAAAACTGCGCGGCTTCACCCCGTCCTGCGCGGGCACACGTTCGGGCGCGCGGAAGGCGCTGATGTAGGACACCGGCACGTCCGTCATCTTCGCCACCGGGTACATCACGAAAAAGTTGACCCGCATGGAGCCCCAGTCCACCTTGCGCAGGCTGGTGATTTTGGCCTCGCTGAGCTGGCCGCCGATGTCGAAACGCAGGCTGTCGCCCAGTTTCAGGCCCAGCGTTTTCGCCAGCCCATCCTCGACGCTGATGGCGCCCGCCTCATCGGCCGTCCAGCGGCCGGCCACCACCTGGTTGTGCGAGGGCTGCTGCGCGGCATGAGACAGATTGAACTCGCGGTCCACCAGGCGCTTGGCGCGGTCGTCCTCGAAGTCCTCCGGCGTCACGTCCTTGCCATTGATCGCAACGAGGCGACCCCGGATCATGGGGTACCAGTCAAACCTGGTGACGCCGCCATCGCGCAGGGCCTGCTGGAACGCGGCGCCCTGCTCGGGCTGCACATTGATGACAAAACGATTCGGTGCATCGGGCGGCGTGGCCCGGCGCCAGCTGCTGATCAGGTCGGTGCGCAGCAGCACCAGCAGCATCAGCGCCAGCAGACCGACCGCCAGCGCGCTGACCTGCACCACAGCATAGACCGGACGTGCCGACAGCTGGCGCGTGGCCAGCACCAGCCAGCGCGGTGCAGTGGCTTCGTTGACACTGGCGCGCAGCAGCTTGACTGCCGCGAAACTGGCCACGGCAAACACCGCCACCGCCCCGGCGAAGCCGCCGACGGCAATCAGGCCGAGCTTGAGGTCGCTGCTGGCCGCCACCAGCAGGGCCGCAAAACCGAGCACGCCGACCACCAGCACGGCCAGCGAGGCCGGCCGCAGGTTGCCGACATCGCGGCGGATCACGCGCAGCGGCGGCACTTGGGCCAGCTGCAGCACCGGCGGCAGGCCAAAAGCCAGCAGCAGGGTCAGCCCCATGCCCATGCCGAAAGCCACGGGCCAGAGGGTGGGGAACGGCAACGCCGTTTCAACCAGGCCGGCCAGCAGCAGCACAAAACCATAGTGCACAGCAAAACCGATCAGCACACCGAGGGCGCTGGCGGCCATGCCCGCCAGCACAAATTCAAAGGTGTAGGCCAGCGCAATGGTGCGTTGCGGCTGGCCCAGCACGCGCAGCATGGCGCAGTCGTCCAGGTGTTTGGAAGCAAAGCCGCGTGCCACGATGGCCACGGCCACGGCGCTCAGCAAGGCCGCCAGCAAGGCCACCAGGTTGAGGAATTTTTCGGCGCGGTCCAGCGTCTGGCGCATCTCGGGGCTGCCGCTTTCCAGCGACTCGATGCGCACACCGCGCCACTCGGCCTTCTTGATCTCCTGCGTGGCCCACTGGACATAGGTTTTCACCGCGGCGTCGCTGCCGGCGATGGCAAAGCGGTAGTTGGTCCGGCTGGCCGGCTGGATCAGGCCGGTGGCCGCCAGATCGGCGCTGTTGATCATCACGCGCGGCGAAAAATTGGCAAAACCGCCGCCGCGGTCCGGCTCCTGGACGATCACACGCGCCAAGGTGAAGCGGGCGTCGCCCATCAGCAGGGTCTGGCCGATGCGCAGGCCCAGCGCATCAAGCAGCGACGCGTCGGCCCAGGCCGTGCCGGGCGCGGGAACCTCGCGTGTGGCCGCGCCGGCAGCCTCGGGGCTGGGGGCGACCTGCAGGGTGCCGCGCAAGGGGTAGCCCTCGGGCACCGCCTTGAAGGCCACGAGTTTGCTGGCGCCGCCGTCTTCCTCGCGCGCCCGGCCCATGGTCGGAAAGGTCACGGTCGAGGTGACCTGCAAACCCAGGCTGCGCGCCCTGGCGATAAACACCTCGGGGGTCATGCCGTCGCTGCGAAGTACGGCGTCGCCGCCGAGCAGCTGGCGGGCATCGCGCTGCAGGCCGCCCTTGAGGCGATCCGCAAAAAAACCGACGGCCGTCAGGGCTGCGACTGCCAGTGTCACCGCGACGATCAGCAGGCGCAGCTCCCCAGCGCGCAGGTCGCGCAGCAACGTCCGCCAGCCGAGTTTGAGGAAAAGGGTGTTCATCGCCTGACGATAACGCAAAGTCCACAGCCCCGGCGTCCGTCGGTTTCTGTCGGCGGACAACAGGGGCAGTCCCGCAAGCCAGAATCCGTGCGGGAATGCCGCACCGCCATCAGGCCATCAAGCCGTCTCTGGCGCCCGGAGCCTGGGACCGGCGAGGTCCGGCTGCAGCTTGAGCCGCTGCGGCTGGGCGTAACAGACAAAACGCCGGTTGGTCGCGCGGCCAATGGCACACAGCCCGACGGCCTGCGCCACCTGGTGGCCCATCTGCGTGATGCCGCTGCGCGAGACCACAATCGGCACGCCCATTTGCGCCGACTTGATGACCATTTCGCTGGTCAGGCGCCCGGTGGTGTAGAACACGAGTCCGGAAGGCTGGTGGGAGAGTGTGGGGACTTCGGATCCAGACCAGCCAAGGCCGCGGATCTGGCTTTGCCCGTCCGCAGGCGCAGCGGCCCCCTCGGGGGGCAGCGACGACACGCCAGTGCGGAGCGTAGGGGCCATATTCATCGCCATCCAGCCCGCAATGGTGTCAATGGCGTTGTGCCGTCCCACGTCCTCGACAAACAGCAGCATCTCCGGCTCTGCGGCTGCCAGGGAAAACAGCGCGCAGGCATGAACGGATCCGGCCGACTTGTAGGTGGTCTCCTTGAGGCGGATGGTGTTGACCAGACCGTACAGTTGGGCCTGGGTGATGCAGGCATCGGCCGGCAGCTCGATCTGGTCCACCTCGTCCATCAGGCCGCCGAACACACTGCCCTGCCCGCAACCGGTGGTCACCACCTTGCGGGCGGTTTTTTCCTCGATATCCACGATGCCGTGGCGCGTCTTGACCGCCGCGGCCCCCACATCCCAGTCCACCGTGATGGATTCAATGTCTGCGGCGTCCTTGACCAACCGCTGGTTGCGCAGGTAACCCAGCACCAGCAGTTCGGGGAGGGCACCGAGTGTCATCAAGGTCACCAGCTCGCGCTTGTCGACATACACCGTGAGAGGGCGTTCGGCGGGAATGGCAATCTGGAGCGGGTCACCGTATTCGTTGACGGCATCGATGTCGCAGGTGAGCGGCGCCCGGGCCTGGGTCAGGTATGGCAGAGGCATGGGAGAAGACTACAACAAAAAGGCCGACACCTTGCGGGGCCGGCCTTTTTGCAATGGATGGTCGATGGTCAGGATTTTTTCTCAGGAGCAATGGCTGCCGCAGGTGTCTTGCTGCTGGGCGGGCTGGTTGCTGTAGCTGCCGGAGAGTGCGCACCTGCCGCCTCAAGGGGCTTGGTAGCCTCAGGCGGCTTGTAGCTGAAGGCGCCAGGGTCTGCGCACGCCGGCGTGGCCACCGGCGGCTTGGTTTCCTTGCCTGCCGCCTTGGCCGTCTTGTAATAGCTGGCTACCACCTTGTCCATGGATTTGCACAACAGGTAGCCATCGACCTTGCCGGCCCAGGCGGCCTTCGCGGCGGCCTCGGCGGCCTTGGCCTTGGCCTCGTCGCTGACCGGGGGGAGCTTGGCCAGCACCACGGTGGACATGCTGGCAAACAAGGCGGCAATAAGAATTTTTTTCATGGAATCCTCGCTGTTCGGATCTGATCTAGGCTTGGACGGTCTGGCTCGGTGGCGCAGGTTCGCTGCGCTGCGCCGGAATCTTGCCAGCCTTCACGTCGTCATACCAGTACTCGTGGTGTTCCCTGGCCCAGGTCTCGTCCACATAGCCGGTTTTCATGCCGTCGTAGGCACCCTGCATGCCGATGGTGCCGATGTAGATATGGCCGATGAACATCGCCATCATCAGCACCGTCGCCACGGCATGCACCATGTGCGCCACCTGCATGGTGTCGCGAACATAGATCAGCCCGGGGATCAACTTGTCGAGCACCAGCCCCGAGGCCACCACGATGATGCCGAGGAAAAACACGCCGCCCCAGAACACCAGTTTTTCGCCCGCATTGAAGCGGTGTGATGGCACTTCCTTGGCGGCCAGAAGACCACCGCCCTTGAGAAGCCAGCCCATGTCACCACGCCGTGGCAGGTTGTCGCGGACAAAGGTGAAAAACACAATCACCAGCGACACGGCAAACAGCGGGCCGGCAAAGTTGTGCATGTTCTTGAGCAGATAGGTCAGCCAGCCGAACAGCGTGCTGCCCATGATGGGCAGCAGGAAGAACTTGCCGAAGGCCATGACGACGCCGGAGATGGCAAGAATACAGAAAGCAATGGCGTTGGCCCAGTGTGCGGAACGCTCAAACGGTGTGAAACGCTCGATCTTGCGGCCCGTTTCGGTACCGTGCAGATTGATCCTGCCCTTGCCAAAATAAAACAGGGCGATCGCACCCACCACAATCAGCAGCAGCGCGCCACCGTAGGGGATCAGCCAGTTGTTGCGCACCTGGCGCCAGGCCTCTCCGGCATTGGTCAGCCGCGAACCGGGGTATTGCACAAAGGGCTGGATCAGGTTGCCGGCTTCGGGCGCCTCGCTTTTGGGCAGGCTGCTGTAGCCGGTGACGCCGGAGCCAACCTGCCGCCACATCGGCGCATTGTTGCCGGGCTGGACCTTGGCGCGTTCGCCATTGGTCTGCTCGGCGTATTTGGGATCAGCACTTGCCTCGGGTTTGACCTCGAAGATGTTGGCGCTCTGGATGCCGCCTGTCGGGGCCGCCGCGGCCGGAGCCGCTGCTGCAGCCGGGGCCGGGGTGACCGCGGGTTGCGCCGACACGGTGGCCGCGCAGCCGACAGCGGCAAAGAAGAGTGCTGCCAGGAATCGCGATGGGCGTTGCATGTGAACTCCCTGTTATTTCACGCGGTTGTATTCGTTCTGGCCGGCCTGCGCGCGAGTCTTGAGCTGCTGCTCCCAGGCGGTTTTGTCGCCGGCTTTCCAGCCCGGGGCATTGAAGGCATTGCCGGTACCCTGAAACGCAGCCGTGTCGCTTTTGACACCGCCGGCGGACTGGGGCTTGTCGCCGCAAGCGGCAAGCGCCATGACGGCAACCGTGAGCAGTGCGAGACGCATCATGATTTTGCTCCTTGCACGGGAGGCTGACCCGCCTGTTTGGAACCGTAGGCCGTTCCCCAGCCCCACACTTCCGCGCCCTTGCCGCGCTGCACCACACGGGTGCGGAAGATGTCGGCAACCACATCACCATCGCCGGCAAGCAGCGCCTTGGTTGAGCACTGCTCGGCGCAGGCCGGCAGCTTGCCTTCGGCCAGCCGGTTGCGGCCGTATTTTTCAAATTCGGCCTGGCTGCCGTTGGCCTCGGGGCCGCCAGCACAGAAGGTGCACTTGTCCATCTTGCCGCGCACGCCGAACGTTCCCTGGGACGGGAACTGGGGCGCGCCGAACGGGCAGGCATAAGAGCAGTAGCCGCAGCCGATGCAGACGTCCTTGTCGTGCAGCACCACGCCCTCGTCGGTGCGGTAAAAGCAGTTGACGGGACACACGGCCATGCAGGGCGCATCGCTGCAATGCATGCAGGCCACCGAAATGGACTTCTCGCCGGGGACGCCGTCGTTGAGCGTCACCACACGGCGGCGGTTCACGCCCCACGGGACTTCGTTTTCGTTCTTGCAGGCAGTAACGCAACCGTTGCACTCGATGCAGCGCTCCGCGTCACAAACAAATTTCATGCGTGCCATGGTGTCTCCTTATGCCTTCTCGACGTTGCAGACCGTCGTCTTGGTTTCCTGCATCATCGTCACGCTGTCGTAACCGTAGGTGGTCGCCGTGTTGACCGCTTCGCCGCGCACCACAGGGGCGGCGCCCTTGGGGTAGTAGGCCAGCATGTCGGCGCCCTGCCAGCGTCCCGAAAAATGGAACGGCAGGAACACGGTGTCGGGTCCCACACGCTCCGTCACCAGAGCCTGGACATTCAGGCGCGCGCCGGTCGGTGTGCTGACCCAGGCGCGTTCGCCGTTGCGTATGCCCTTCTCGGCGGCCACCTTGGGATTGATCTCGATGAACATTTCCTGCTGCAGCTCGGCCAGCCAGGGGTTGGAGCGGGTTTCTTCGCCACCGCCCTCGTATTCCACGAGACGGCCCGAGGTCATGATCAGAGGGAACTTTTCATGCACCTTGTCGGCGATGTTTTTCTGCTGAATGGTCTTGTAAAGCGTCGGAAGGCGCCAGAAGGCTTTCTTGTCGTCATGCGTGGGGTACTTGGCCATGAGATCAGGCCGGTTGCCGTACAGCGGCTCGCGATGCTGCGGAATGGCGTCCGGGAAGTTCCACACCACCGCACGCGCCTTGGCATTGCCAAAGGGATGACAGCCGTGGCCCGTCATGAACACCCGGATCAGTCCGCCCGAAGGATCGGTCTTCCAGTTCTTGCCTTCAGCTGCGGCCTTCTCCGGCTCGGTCAGCTCATCCCACCAGCCGAGCTTCTTGAGCAGCAGATGGTCAAGTTCCGGGTAGCCGGTCTGGATGTCGGCGCCTTTGGAGTACGAGCCATCCTCGGCCAGCAGATTCTTGCCGTCCTTCTCAACGCCGAAGTTGGCGCGGAAGTTGCCCCCGCCGTCCATCACGTGTTTGGAGGTGTCGTAGAGGTTGGGGGAACCGGGGTGTTTCATCTCCGGGGTTCCGTAACACGGCCATGGCAGGCCGAAATAGTCACCCGTCGTGTCGTAGCCCGTTTCCTTGTCCTTGCCGCCTTTGGACTTCAGCGTCTTGACGTCGAACATGTGCATGTTGCGCATGTGGGCCTTCAGGCGCTCCGGGCTTTGCCCGGTGTAGCCGATGGTCCAGACGCATTTGTTGATCTCGCGCAGGATGTCTTCCGGCACGGGCTCGTCCATGCCCTTGACCTTCTGCATCTTGTAGTTCTTCGACAGCTCCTTGGCAAAGCCCAGTTTCTCGGCCAGCTGGTGCATGATCATGTGGTCGCTGCGGCTTTCCCACAGCGGCTCGATGACTTTTTCGCGCCATTGCAGCGAGCGGTTGGAAGCGGTCACGGAACCGCTGGTCTCGAACTGCGTCGCAGCCGGCAGCAAATAGACGGCACGGTTGGGATTGAGGTCTTCGGCCTTGCCCGGCATGGCCGCCATGGCGGCTGTGGCCGATGGATAAGGATCAATGACCACCAGCAGATCCAGCTTGTCCATGGCGCGTTTCATCTCGAGGCCGCGGGTCTGGGAGTTGGGCGCATGGCCCCAGAACACCACACCGCGAAGGTTGGAGTCCTGGTCGATGAATTCGTTTTTCTCCATCACGCCGTCGATCCAGCGCGACACCGTGATGCCGGGTTTGCCCATCATGGCGGGCGAGGCATAACGTCCCTTGATCCAGTCGAAGTCCACGCCCCAGGTCTTGGCGAAATGTTTCCAGGAACCTTCGGCCAGGCCGTAATAACCCGGCAGCGAATCCGGGTTGGGGCCGACGTCGGTCGCACCCTGCACGTTGTCATGGCCGCGGAAAATATTGGTGCCGCCACCGGAGACACCGACGTTGCCAAGGGCCAACTGCAGGATGCAGGAGGCGCGAACCATGGCGTTGCCGATGGTGTGCTGGGTCTGCCCCATGCACCAGACGATGGTGGACGGCCGGTTTTTGGCCATCATCTCGGCGGCCATGTACACGCGCGCCTCGGGCACGCCGCAGGCTTCCTCGACCTTGTCCGGCGTCCACTTCGCGAGCACGTCTTCCTTGACCTTGTCCATGCCGTAGACACGGTCGTTGATGTACTTGGTGTCCTCCCAGCCATTCTTGAAGATGTGGTACAGCATGCCGAACAGGAACGGAATGTCCGAGCCGGAGCGGATGCGGATGTACTCGTCGGCCTTGGCTGCCGTGCGCGTGAAACGCGGGTCCACCACAACCATCTTGCAGCCGGTCTCTTTGGAGTGCAGCATGTGCAGCAGGCTGACCGGGTGGGCTTCGGCGGCGTTGGAGCCGATGTACAACGCGCACTTGCTGTTTTGCATGTCGTTGTACGAATTGGTCATGGCGCCGTAGCCCCATGTGTTGGCAACGCCAGCCACCGTGGTGGAATGGCAAATGCGCGCCTGGTGGTCACAGTTGTTGCTTCCCCAGAAGCTCACGAACTTGCGCATCAGGTAGGCCTGCTCGTTGTTGTGCTTGGACGATCCCACCCAATACACCGAATCAGGGCCGCTGGCCTTGCGCAACTCCATCATGCGCGCGCTGATTTCATTGAGTGCCGTGTCCCAGCCGATACGTTCGTACTTGCCGTTGACCAGCTTCATCGGGTAGCGCAGGCGGTATTCGCCGTGGCCGTGTTCGCGCAGCGCGGCGCCCTTGGCGCAGTGCGCGCCGAGGTTGATCGGGGAGTCGAACACCGGTTCCTGCCGGACCCAGACGCCGTTTTCGACGACAGCGTCGACAGCACAACCCACCGAGCAATGGGTGCAGACCGTGCGCTTGACCTCGATTTTCCCGCTGCCGTCCCCAGCGCCGGGCGTCGCAGCCCTGGCCTTCTTGACCAGCGTCAGTTGGGTGGCAGCCAGACCGACGCCGACCCCCAGACCCGAGCGGCGCAGGAAAGCGCGGCGGTCCATGGTGGGCAGCGCATTCGACAGTCCGCGCGACAGGCTTTGTACAAAACGTGCGGATCCGGCGCGTTGCGCTGTATCGCCGTGAACACCGTGATTTTTTTTCGTGAGCAGCATGGAGCTCTCCGTAAGAAGGGGAACGGGAAAAACTAGATACGCGCGGTCTGGTAGTAGCGCTTGACGTGATCCGACAGGCTGTAGCCGCCGCCTTTTTCCGGCGCAGGCTTGGGCTCCTGGAGGGCGGCCTCGGGCGCTTGCACCCCGGGCAGGGCGACCGCCACGGCGGCAACAGCACCGGTGGCGGCTGCGCCGAAGAAGAAGCCCCGGCGCGAGGGTTTTGGCTGGCTGTCCTGCATAGTGGTCTCCAAGGAAGCTTGCTGTTATGAACTGGTTTGCATACTTACCGACCTGCCTACTTTACGTCAGACCTGCGCATGCGACAACGATCCGCCTAGGCCAAATACAACACCTAGGGGAAAACGATAAGGCATCTTAGTTTTTACCCCGACGGATCTAATCAAGGGAAAGTGTCGCATTTTGAGAAAACTGCTGCGCAGGGAGGGTGCGCCGTGCCTGGGATTGGCCCGGCCTGCTCAGGCCAGCATGTCAAAGCCCTGGGTTTCAACGCTGAGAAAGGTGTGTGTGAATCCGGCCAGGCTGCGGTAGAAATCCGCCTTCGGATGGGCACTGACGGCATCGCACAGGGTCGTTGCCCAGGGCTGCAGATGACGTGCAAAAAACTCGCGCTGGCGCGTCAGGTTGGCGACCGCCACATCGTCCCCCGCAATCAGGTAACGCATGACCTCGCACAGGTAGGCGATATGGTCTTCGGTTTCGGGCATGGCTTCGTCGCGCGCCAGGCCCAGCGCCTCCAGATCGGTGCGCAGCGCCGCCAGCGGCTTCTCGTTGAGAAAGCCGCTGAGGTAATGGGAGCCGAACAGGTAGACCTCGGGCTTGCCGACGCCGCCAAACAGCGCGTCGTATTCCCGGGCGATCTCCCCGTCCGACAAGCTGCGGGCGGCGCCGACCAGTTCAGCCCACGAGGCTTCCAGCAAGGCACCGGCGGCAGGTGCTTCGGTCACGGCCACGCGCAGGTTATCGAGCAGGGCAGCCGGCGGTGGCGCGTAATACAGCGCGGCCAGCAGTCCATAAATTTCGGCGCGGGCGGTTTCTTCGTCCAGCGTGGACGGTACGAGTTGGGCGGGCTGGGTCATGGGATGGGTTTAGCGAATGTCCGTGATCTTGATTTCGTTGTCGGCGGAGTAGATGTCAATCACGCGGCAATCACTGCACATTTTCAGACGCTCGGCAGCCGCCCCCTGGAACATCGCATGGCCGGCCAGCTTGCCCAGCATGGACTCGATCGCCTTGAGGGTGCCGAACGGTTTGCTGCAGCGTATGCACTGGTAGGGCTGGCTCTCGTTGAGCACACGCGCCTCCTTGCGCTGAGGCGTGAGCAGCAGGCGTGGCTGCAGGGTGATCGCGTTTTCCGGACAGGTCGTCGCGCACAGGCCGCACTGCACGCAGTTTTTCTCGATGAATTTGAGCTGGGGCCGCTCCGGGTTGTCCTGCAGCGCGCTGGCCGGACAGGCGCTGACGCAGCTCAGGCACAAGGTGCAGGCATCCTTGTTGATGGACAGCGTGCCCAGCGGCGAACCGGCGGCCGGCAGCGCGATCGCCTCCGGCCTGGCCGTGGCCTGCGTCATCAGGTGATCCAGCGCCAGTTCCAGGGTGGCACGTTTGTCGGCCTGCACGGCAAAGCCAGCCGCCTGGGCCACGCCCTGCGCTGGCACCGCCTGCAGCTCGGCGTCGAGCGCTGCCAGATCACGTGCGTCCCTGGCTTCGAGGATGCGGAAGTGTTCCCCCTGGTAACCGAGGCCGCCCAGGATGGCCTGCGCCACGTCCATCTGCTCGCGCACGGCCTCGCGGTACTGCGGTGCTTCCTCGTCCGTCATCAGGACCCACACCTGGGACGCGCCGTGGGCGATGGCCGAGAGCCACAACTCCAGCCCGACCGACACGGTGTGCCACAAGGCCAGCGGCAAGACGCGCGCCGGCACGCCATGCGTGGCCGGATCAAGACGCGCCATGCGACCCAGGTCCCCCAATAGCCGCGTACCCGCTTCCTGGCTGTGCATCAGCAGGGCCGCCTGCTTGCCGCCGGCACGCGCATAGGTGCCCAGCAGGGTCTTGATCTTCGCGCCCTGCTCCCCGGGACGCGGGTAGGCAAACGTCAGGGCCCCGCTCGGACAGACCGTGGTGCAGGCACCGCAGCCCACACACAGATTGGGATTCACAACGATTTGCTGCCGGTCGCGCTCGCTGCTGATCGCCGAGGCCGAGCAGACATCGATACAGGCCGTGCAGCCGGTTTTTTCGTTGCGGCTGTGGGCGCAGAGTTTTTGCTTGTAATTGAAGAACTTGGGCTTTTCGAACTCGCCCACCAGCGAACGCAACTGCAGCAGGGTGCGGCTGTCCTGGCCATCCCAGCGGAAATACCCTTGGGGCAAGGCATGTTGCGTGAAGGCCGGTGTCGCACGCAGGTCCAGCACCAGATCGAATTTTTCACTCAAGGCCTCGGGGGCACGACCGAAATCGATCGCCCCCGCCACACCGCAAGCCTTGACGCAGGCCCGGTGCGACTTGCACAGGGCGTTGTCGATCTGGTAGTCGAAACCAATGGCGCCTTCGGGGCATACCGCCAGACAGGCGTTGCAACGCGTGCACAGGTCGAGGTCAATCGCGTTGTTGCGCTGCCAATGGAGCTCGAAAGCCCCCAGCCAGCCGGTCAGGCGCTGTATCTTCCCGGCCAGCACCGGGTAGCGCCGCTCCTGCAGACCGCCGTCGCGGCCCGTCCCCAGACTGAACAGCGTGACGTCCAGCGCGTCCGACAGCAAGCCGGCGGCGCGTTCGGCCGCATCGAGCTCACCGATGATGAGCACACGGCCCGCACTTTTGTACGTCACGGTCGCCACGGGTTCGGCATCCGGCAGGTGGGCTAACGCGAGCAGGGCCGCAATTTTCGGGCTGGCCTTGGCGGCATCCCGACTCCAGCCGCCGGTCTCGCGGATGTTGACGAACTTGATGACTGAGGTTGCGCCTTCGGTCTGCTGCGCCAGTTCCGCGAAAAGCCGGGTCTCCTGCGTGCAGGCCACCACCACGTCGTCACCGGACTGGACCGCTTTCTGGAAGGCGCCTGCTTCGCGACGGCACAGCGCCGAATGCAGGGTCAGTTTTTCATCAAGTGCCGTGCCCAGCGCCTGGGGCTGGAGCGGCATGGTCTGGTTGCAGTCGCAGATCAGTGTGGGCATGGTTTTCTTGGCTGGCGCCGGAGCCAGGCTGCGGCTCGGGTTGGCTGGAATGTTCGAGGGAAATGGCCGGGTCGGGTGTGTCCGGACCTTCATAGGACTGTGCCACGGTTTCATCCGTGGGGTTATTCGCAGTTTCCCGCGGTGCAGCGGCCTGTCGTGCCGCCTTCCCGTCCTCTTTCTCTTCCTGTTCTTGGTCCTCAAACAGATTGAGAAACTTGGCGCTCGTCATCTGCCGGAGCATGGATTCCGGAATGGGATCGGATTTGGAATAGTCGTCGATGTAGATGTCCAGGCCGTCCATCACATTGAAATGCGGGTCGGCAAACAGCTTTTTCATCGCGGCGTTGCGCACCTCAGGCCCGACATCGCCGGCCATGAAGGGCTTGAAATCGGAATCCCTGGTCAGCAACTGCGCGTCTTCAAGCGTCGGCAGCTTTCTTTCGGTTGGCGCGGCAGCATCGGCCGGAGCCGGCACCGCGGCAACGGGGGCTGACGTCCCGGCCCGGGCAGCGTCTGCCGTCACAGGCGGGGCTGCGGCAGGCACCGGTTCGTCCAGAGGTTTGCCCTGCAGGGCGTCCGTCTTGCGCCGCGCCCACCGGCCCAGGAATCCAGGGGTTTCGTCAGCCATGGCCGCCCCCGCCAAACTTCTTGTCGGTGCTCACGCGCGCGGGGTTGCCAAACCGGTCCTGCAGCGGCTTGAAGCTTTGCGGGCGCTGGCGGCGCTTGGCCTCCAGCACGTAATGGGCATCGACAAACGCCTGCATCCACTCGACCACGTCGCGCGGCGCCGCCACCTGCTCCACGGTTTCCTGCGCATCCAGCCAGCGCCCGGCGTCGTGGTAACTCAGGGTCACGGTCTGCGGCACGGCAACCGGCTCGTCGGCCAGCGCCGCCTCTTCCTCCATGCGCCAGACCACCCAGAAGCAGGGCTGGGTCGTGGTGACGTTGAGGTAATAACCTTCAGCGTCATCGGTGAACAGCTCGACCTTGAAACCGGGATGCAACCAGCGCTCTTCCTGATCATCCTTGAGCAGCAGGCGCGGCTGCGCGCCAAAACTTTCCTCGTGCGGCACGATGTCGGCCAGCGACCAGCGCCAGGGCTGCCAGCGGTTGTCGATGCGCTCACGGCGCATGACCACGGCCACCGCCACACAGGGACGGCGAATGGCCGTATCGGCTCCGGGAAGCTGCAGGACAAATTCAGACATGCCCGCAGTGTACGGCTGTCTTCATGCGCATTTTCGGCACAACTCTTTTGCCACCCACGGTCTTGAAGGTTAAAGGCGTCCGGGAGCACCGGGCCCGTAACCCGCCGCTCCTGCGGGCTGGCCACCGCGGTGAATCGCCACGGCGCAGTACTTGAACTCCGGGATTTTTCCGTACGGGTCCAGCGCAGCGTTGGTCATCAGGTTGGCCGCGGCTTCGTGATAGGCAAACGGAATGAACACCGCGCCCTGCGGCATGCCGTCGTCGCGCCGCACATGAAGGGCGACCGCCCCGCGCCGCGATTGCACGGTTATCACATCGCCCGGTGCCAGCCCCAGCGCCAGCAGGTCGGCACCGCACAGCGAGGCCGTGGCCAGGGGTTCGATGGCATCGAGCACGGCAGTTCGCCGCGTCATGCTGCCGGTGTGCCAGTGCTCGAGCTGACGCCCCGTGATGAGCACGAACGGGTAGTCGGCGTCGGGCCGTTCGTTGGCAGGAATGATGTCGGCCGGGACCAGGTGCACACGTCCGTCGTCGGTGGCAAAGTGGTCGATGAACACGGTGGGCGCACCGGGGTCGTCTTCGCTCAGGCAGGGATAAGTCACGCTGGACTCGCGCTGCAGCCGCTCCCAGCTGATGCCCGCGATCGCGGCATGCATGGCCTGACGCATCTCCTCGTAGACTGCGGCCACGCCATCGTGCGCACCTGCGTAATTCCAGTTCAGCCCCATGCGGCTGGCGAGTTGCTGGATGATCCACAGATCGGGTCTTGCATCACCGGGCGCCTCGACCGCCTGCCTGCCCATCTGTACCATGCGGTCGGTGTTGGTGACGGTGCCGGTCTTTTCAGGCCAGGCGGTGGCCGGCAACACCACATCGGCCAGCCAGGCGGTCTCGGTCATGAAGATGTCCTGCACCACCAGATGCTGCAGGCTGGCCAGCGCATGGCGCGCGTGGTTCAGGTCGGGGTCGCTCATGGCCGGGTTTTCGCCCATGATGTACATGCCGCGCACCTTGTGCGGGTCGCTGTCGGGCGCCAGCGCCTTGTGCATGATTTCAACGACGGTGTAACCGGGCTTTTCGTCGAGTTTCGTGTTCCAGAAGTTCTCGAACCATTGGTGCGCGGCCGCGTTGTCCACCCGCTGATAGTTGGGAAACATCATGGGGATCAGGCCGGCGTCGCTGGCGCCCTGCACGTTGTTCTGGCCGCGCAGCGGGTGCAGGCCGGAGCCGGGCTTGCCGATCTGCCCGGTCACGGTGGCCAGGGCGATCAGGCAACGCGCGTTGTCGGTGCCGTGGACATGCTGGCTGATGCCCATGCCCCACAGAATCATGGCAGCTTTGGCCTTCGCAAACGCACGGGCAACCTCGCGCAGGGTCCCGGCCGGAATCCCGCAAACCGGCGCCATGGCCTCAGGGCTGTAGCCCTTGACGTTTTCCCGGAGCGCTTCGTAATTGCTGGCGCGCCTGTCGATGAAGTCCTGGTCCACCAGGCCCTCCTCGATCACCGTATGGATCAGTGCATTGAGCATGGCCACGTCGGTGTCGGCCTTGAACTGCAGCGTGCGCCAGGCGTTCCTGCCGATATCGGTGACGCGCGGATCGGCCAGCACGATCCTGGCGCCCTTCTGCGCGGCATTTTTCATCCAGGTGGCGGCCACGGGATGGTTGGCCGAGGGATTGGAGCCGATCACAAATATCAGGTCGGAATGCGCAACGTCGTTGACCTGGTTGCTCACCGCCGCCGAGCCCACGCCCTCCAGCAGGGCCGCCACGCTGGAGGCATGGCACAGCCGCGTGCAGTGGTCCACGTTGTTGGAGCCAAAGCCGGTGCGCACCAGCTTCTGGAACAGGTAAGCCTCTTCGTTGCTGCCCTTGGCAGAGCCAAAACCGGCCAGCGACTTGCTGCCATAACCATCGCGCAGGCCCCTGAACCCGCCGGCCGCCAGACTCAGCGCCTCTTCCCAGCTCGCTTCGCGAAACACCTCCGACCAGTCCGCCGTGTGGCGGTTCAGATGCTGCAGGGCGGCCGGGTCCTTGGGGACACCGGCCTTGCGGATCAGGGGCCTGGTCAGGCGCTGGGGGCTGTGCGCATAGTCGAAACCAAAACGCCCCTTGACGCACAGCCGCGACTGGTTGGCCGGACCGTCGCGACCATCGACGCTGACAATTTTGTTGTCTTTCACCTTGTAGGTCACCAGGCAGCCGACGCCGCAGAAGGGGCAGACCGAGTCGACTTTTTTATCGACGACCTGGGAGCCCACCAGGGTCTTGGGCATGAGGGCGCCGGTCGGGCAGGCCTGCACACATTCGCCGCAGGCCACGCAGCTGCTGTCGCCCATGGGGTCGCCCAGGTCAAAGACGATTTCGCTGTGCGCGCCGCGCCGCGCATAAGCGATCACGTCGTTGACCTGCTCTTCGCGGCAGGCGGTCACGCAACGCTTGCACTGAATGCAGGCGTCCAGGTGCACGGCCATGGCCGGGTGCGACATATCGGCGGCGGGCTGGACGCGGCGCAACGCCTTGAGTGCGGGGCGCACCGTCACGTCCAGGCGATCGGCCCAGTCGCTCAGCTCGCCGTGTTGCAGCGACTCGTCTTTTTCATGCCATTTGTAGCCCTGGTCCGGCATGTCGGAGAGCAGCATCTCCAGGACCAGCTTTTGGCTTTTGCGTGCACGCTCACTGCCCGCCTGCACCTGCATGCCGGCGCTGACCTGGCGGCAGCAACTGGGCGCCAGGGTGCGTTCGCCCTCGATCTCGACCACACAGGCACGGCAGTTGCCGTCGGCCCGGTGACCCTCCCTGTAGCAAAGATGCGGAATGTCCACGCCGAGACGCTGCGCGGCCTGGAAAATGGTGTCGCCCTGCTGCGCCTGCACGGCTTGTCCGTCCAGCGTGAAGCTGATGGGCTGCGCCGGAACTTCGGCCAGGCGGGCGGTCGCGTTCATGAAGCCTCCCTGCCGGCGGCACGCTCGGTTCCGACCGCGGCACCCGGCCGCGGCAAGTCGCCCGCCCAGGGAGCTTCGCCGACTTCGTGCGCAAAGTACTTGTGGATGCTGCGAATCGGGTTGGGCGCGGCCTGGCCCAACCCGCAAATCGAGGCATCACCCATCACCTGGGCCAGGTCGTCCAGAGTCTGCGCGTCCCAGCGCGGCGCCTGCATCAGGGCCGCGGCCTTGACGGTGCCAACGCGACAGGGCGTGCACTGGCCGCAGCTTTCCTCGGCGAAAAAACGCATCACATTGAGCGCGGCGTCGCGCGCCCGGTCGTGGTGCCCCAGCACGATGACCGCGGCGGAGCCGATGAAACATCCGTACGGCTGCAAGGTGTCGAAGTCCAGTGGGAGCCCATTGAGACTGGCCGGCAGGATGCCGCCCGAAGCGCCGCCCGGCAGATAGGCATACAGCTGGTGGCCGTCGGCCATGCCGCCACAGTATTCGTCGATCAGTTCCTGCACCGTGATGCCCGCCGGCGCCAGCTTGACGCCCGGGTTCTTCACGCGCCCGCTGACACTGAAAGAGCGCAGGCCCTTGCGGCCGCGGCGGCCGAAGCCGCTGAACCACTGCGGGCCTTTTTCCACAATGTCGCGCACCCAGTACAGGGTTTCGAAGTTGTGCTCCAGCGTGGGCCGGCCGAACAGACCGACTTCGGCAATGTAGGGCGGGCGCAGGCGCGGCTCGCCGCGTTTGCCTTCAATGCTTTCGATCATGGCCGACTCCTCGCCGCAGATATAGGCGCCCGCGCCGCGCCGCAGCTCGATCAGTGGCAGCGGACACGGCGGATCGGCCAGCAGTTTGGCCAGCTCGGCCTGCAGCATGGTGCGGCAATCGTGGTACTCGTCACGCAAATAGATGTAGCAGGACGCTATGCCCACCACCTGCGCCGCGATCAGCACGCCTTCCAGAAAACGGTGCGGATCACGCTCCAGCCAGGTACGGTCCTTGAATGTGCCGGGCTCACCCTCGTCGATGTTGACCGCCATCATGCGCGGGCCAGGCTGGCCCTGCACGATGCGCCACTTGCGCCCCGCCGGGAACCCCGCGCCGCCGAGACCGCGCAAGCCGGAATTTTCCATGGCGGCAAGCACCGCCTCAGCGTCCTCTTCCCCGTTGACCAGCGCCGCCGCGAGCGCGTACCCCCCGTGGAAGCGGTAGGTGGCGTAGTCCGTGAATGCCGGCAGCACCTCGTCGGCCGAGCCGGGGATACTTTTTTCCGCATGATCAGACGCTACAAAATTAATAGCTGCTTGCGCTTTATCCTTCTGGGCTGGGGGCTGATTTGCCATCAAAACCACGGCCTCGGCCGTGGCCAGCGGCAGCGCCTGCTGGTGCACCAACACGGCCGGCGCCTGTTCACATCGGCCCAGGCAGGGCGCGGCAATCACACGCACCTCCTGCCCCAGCAGCGCGGGCAGGCGCGCCAGCAGGTCCTGTGCACCGGCCAGCTCGCAGGCCAGCCCGTCGCACACGCGAACCGTGAGCCCCGGCGCCTGGCCGTCGCCCTTGACGATCTCGAAGTGGTGATAAAAGCTCGCCACCTCGTACACCTCGGCCATGGGAATGTTCATCTCCCGGGCCAGCGCCACCAGATGCCGCTCATGCAGGCAGCGCCAGGCGTCGTTGAGTTGGTGCAGGTGTTCGATCAGCAGGTCACGCCGGTGGCCGCCTTCGGGCCGCCCGCCGATCAGCGCGCGAACCTCGGCCAGAGAAACCTCGTCGGCCTGGCGGCCCTTGAGTTTGCTTTTGCGGCGGATGCGCTCGCGCATGTCGTCCAGCGTGGCCAGGGCAACGGCGGGAACAGGATCAGGAAGGACCGGGGAAGCGTTCATGACGCACTGTCGCTCCTGAGCCCGCCGGCGTCAAATTGAATTCATGTATGCGCAGATTCAGGATCTGAATGCAAGGTTCCGCTGTGCTGCGCCGCGTGACGCAGCCACTCCCCATCCTGGGCCAGCGCCAGCGCGGCCTGCAGCGCCCGCGAGGGGCTGGCCTTGGCCAGCGTGAAAAAGCCGACAGGTGTCGTGAGTTCGGGCTGAACCAGCGGCAGGGCTTCGAGTTCGGCATAACTGCGGACCGCGCCCACCAGTGCACCCGGCAACACGCTGCAGACCTCGCCGGCGACCACGCTGAGGGCCAGTGCCAGGATGGAGTTGGTTTCCATGACCGGCCTGACCGCCAGCCCCAGGCCGGCAAAAGCGCTGTCCACGATGCTGCGGTTGTGCATCTCGGGCGTCAGCAGGCACAGCGGCAGCTGCGCCGCTTCGCGCCAGCCCATGGCCGGGCCCACACGCAGCCCGCTGCCCGGCCGGCCGGGCGTCGCCGCTCGGCGCACCAGGAAGTAGTGTTCGGTGTACTGCGGCAACAGCTCGAAACGGCTGGCGCGCTGGTTCAGGCGTTCGACAAACCCCAGGCCCAGGTCCAGCGACAGGTTCTCCAGGCCGAGTTCAATTTCCTGAGAGCTCAGCGACCGCACCACGGGCGCGATGCCCGGGTAACGCTGCCGGAGCCGGGCCGCAAAACGTGTCGCCACCGGCACGGCCGTCGGCACCACGCCCAGCTGCAGCACGCCCTGCGGCTGGCTGGCACTGCTGCGCAGCTCCTGCTGCAGCAGTTCGTGTTCATGCAGCATGCGTTGCGCCGTGGCAAGCACGCGTTCGCCTTCCGGCGTGAGGCCGGCGTAGGTGCGGCCGCGCTTGACGATGGCGATGCCAAACTCTTTTTCCAGCGCACGCAGGGCGTTGGACAGCGCCGGCTGGGTGATGCCGCAGGACTGGGCGGCGCGCGCGTAATGCCGGTGCTCGCTGAGGGCCACCAGATAACGCAGCGAAGCGAGCATGTTCATGGTTGGCCCCCGGCGCCCGGGAAGATCAGGTGTTTTTCGAGATCGTGATGGTCGGGAACCTGGCGGAAAAATCCTTGGCCTTGGCGGCAATCGTGATGGCCACCTGGCGCGCCACGGCCTTGTAGATGCCGGCAACTTCTCCGTCCGGGTCGGCCACCACGGTGGGCCTGCCGTTGTCGGCCTGGAGGCGGATCTGCATGTCCAGCGGCAGCGCGCCGAGGTAACTCATGCCGTAGTCGGCCGCCATCTTCTTGCCGCCGTCCTGACCAAAGATGTGCTCGGTGTGGCCGCACTTGCTGCAGATATGCACCGCCATGTTTTCGACAATGCCCAGAATCGGCACACCGACCTTCTCGAACATCTTGATGCCTTTTTTGGCGTCGAGCAAAGCGATGTCCTGCGGCGTGGTGACAATCACCGCACCGGTGATGGGCACGCGCTGGGACAAGGTGAGCTGGATGTCGCCGGTGCCGGGCGGCATGTCGACGATCAGGTAGTCCAGGTCTTTCCAGTTGGTCTGGCGCAGCAGCTGCTCCAGCGCCTGCGTCGCCATCGGGCCGCGCCAGATCATGGCTTCGTCCTGCGCCACCAGAAAACCAATCGACATGACCTGGATGCCGTAGTTTTCCATCGGCTCCATGTTCTTGCCGTCCACGCTTTCGGGCCGGCCCTCGATGCCCATCATCATGGGCTGGCTGGGCCCGTAGATGTCGGCGTCGAGCAGGCCGACGCTGGCACCTTCAGCGGCCAGGGCCAGCGCGAGGTTGACGGCGGTGGTGCTTTTGCCCACGCCGCCCTTGCCGGAGGCCACGGCCACGATGTTTTTCACATTGGGCAGCAGTTGCACGCCGCGCTGCACACTGTGGCTGGCAATCTTGAAGCTGACGTTAACCGACACGTTGGTGACGCCCGCCACACCCTTGGCGGCGGCAATCAGCAGCTTGCGGATGCCCGCGAGCTGGCTTTTGGCCGGATAACCGAGTTCCACATCAAAGGCCACGTCGCCACCGGCGATCTGCAGGTTTTTAAGCGCCTTGGTGCTGACAAAGTCCTTGCCGGTGTTGGGGTCAAGCACGCTTTGAAGCGCGTTCAAAATTGCCTGTTGTTCTACAGCCATCTGGGGAATCTCCGATTGAATCTGGGGTGGCAAGCCGGCCGCACCGGGGGCGCGCCGCGCGGCAGCGGGTTGGGCTGAAGTCTAAGCCAATGCCGGGGCAGGTGCAGACAGGCCGGCGATGACCTGACAACCCGGCCGTGCGTACGGGCTTTCGCCGCAACTCAGCATTGATCTGCCTCAATGCATGCCGTAGGCACAGGCAGAGAATGATTTATTTGGAGGATGCGGGAAGGCATGCACCCTCCCGGCATCCACGCAGTGGCCCCATGTGCGGTCCGCACGTTTTGACACGTTGCTTCCTACTGGAGGATTTCATGTCCACGATCCCGCTCAATCTGGAAACCGACACGGTGGTCCTGCCGCCGCCGGCTCTGCCACCCGCCGCCACGCTGGCGCAGGCGCTGGAGAAGCGCTGCAGTTCGCGCGCCTTCCTGCCGGACACCCTGCCGCTGGAAACGCTGTCGGCGCTGCTGTGGGCCGGCTTTGGCATCAACCGGCGCGGTAGCGCCCACCGCACCGCACCGTCGGCCCGCAACTGGCAGGAGATTGACATCTACGCGGTGTTGCCCGAAGGCGCTTACCGCTACGACGCCGTGTCCCACCAGTTGCTGCTGGTCAAGGCCGAGGATCTGCGCAACGCCACCGGCACGCAGGACTTCGTGGCCAGCGCGCCGCTGAACCTGGTCTATGTGGCGGACTTCAGCCGCATGCACGATGCCAGCGCCGAGGAGCGCCATTTTCTTGCCGGCGCCGACGCCGGCTGCATTGCCCAGAATGTCTACCTGTTTTGCGCTGCCGCCGGCCTGGCGACGGTGGTTCGGGGCCTGATCGACCGGGGCCGGCTGGCGGCGGCCCTGGGCTTGTCCCCGACCCAGCGCATCGCCCTGGCGCAAACCGTCGGTTCCCCGGCGGCGCCATGAAACCCGCCTGACCGGGGAAATACCCATGGAACTGAGTTCAAGTGTTTTTGAGCCGCATGGCGAGATACCGCGGCGCCACACCTGCGAGGGCGACGACAGCGCCCCGCCGCTGCACTGGGACGCTGTCCCGCCAGCCGCGCGCAGCCTGGTGTTGATCGTGGACGATCCCGATGCGCCCGACCCGGCTGCACCGCGGCAAACCTGGGTGCACTGGGTGCTGATCGACCTGCCGCCGGACAGCACCGGTTTGCCGGCGGGCGGCCAGCCGTTGCCGGCCGGTGCGCGCGCAGGCCTCAACGACTGGCACCGCACGGGTTATGGCGGACCTTGCCCGCCGATTGGCCGGCACCGCTACTTCTTCAAGCTCTATGCCCTGGATACGACACTGCCCGCGCTCCATCAACCGACCAAGGCAGCTGTCGAGCGCGCCATGCAGGGCCATGTGCTGGCCAGCGCCGAACTCGTGGGCACCTACAGGAAGACCCGCCCCTGAGCGCGACTCACGGCGTGTCGCTGGCCCGATCCACCCCAGCCTCCCGGGCAGATACGCCCCAGCGGGTCGCGCCAAAAGCCTCCAGGAAGTCGTCCAGGTCCTGCGCCGGCAGGCGGTCGATGCCTGCCGCCCCGGCCCGGCCGGCGCCGCCAAAACGGCGGCACAGCTCCCTTGCGCCACCCGCGGCGGACAGCGGCGCACGCACACTGACGACATAGGCATCGCCGCGCACCGCCTTGAGCACGGCATGTGCCTGCTCCGGCTCGGCGCGCGCGAGTTCATTGGCCAGGCAACCGATCACACGCCGGCTCCAGCCGGCATCCGGCAGCAGCGTCGCACTGGCATGGTTGTTCTGCCAGTGCGGGGGCAGGTCCGCCGCCCGGCGCAGGTCGTCGCGGCGCAAGGCATCGAGCTGCTGCGCTATCGACTCGTACTGCAGCAGGTCGAGCGGATCGGGGTAACGCAGCAGCGTCTCGTACAGGCGCGCCGGCGCCATGAAAACATCGCTTTCCTCTTCGCCGTAAGCGTTGTAATTGATGGCCTCGCCGAGCATGCGCAAGCGATCACGATCCTCGGTGTTCATGCCCGTCTGCACTGCGAGCGTGTCGGCCACGCCGGTCAGGTTGTCGCCATAGGCCCCCACCAGGGCCCAAGACCGGTGGGCACCGCCGAGGTGGCGGTCCATCAGCAGGCTGGTGCAGGTCTGGCTGTCGAGGTCAATGTGGGTTTCCAGGTTCGGATGGTCCGGCACATCGGGCGGCGCGTGGTGATCGAAGTAGCGCACCCGTGCGCCCGCGGCGAGCAGGCGCAGCAGGGCTGCCCGGTTGCGCTGCAGCGACACGTCGCACACCAGCACCTCGTCGCCCGGCCCGGCCTGCACCCGGTCCAGCAGCGCGATATCGCGCTTGAGCCCCGTGACCAGCGTGGCCGGTGCCGGCGTCTGCAGCCGCCATTGCAGCACGGCGCACAGGCCGTCCGCATCCCCGTTGCAAACGTCGATGTGCCGCCCTGCGGCCGGTCCCACGGTCATTCGCCTTCCGGGTGGGGCGGCGACGGACCTTCGGCGGGCTCGCCGGTCTCGGGATCCAGCCATTCGCCGATGCCGATCTCGCGTTCAGCCTCCTGCAGGCTGAGGGTCGGCTCCTGCTCACCGCCGTCGGCGGCATCCATGTCCTGTTGCGCCTGCTCCAGCGTCTCGAACGGGCCGAACTCCTGTTTGCCGTCCTGCGCCAGCCAGTGGTAGCCGTCCGGCCTGGCCACGATCCGGCCCGGTTCCCCAGCGGGGTCGGTGGATTCGGACGGCTCCTCGGGCACTTCCTTGCCGTGCCGGGCGTCTGCCGGGATAGTTGTCTTGCGTGTCATTCGTACTCCTTCCGTGGCGGCAGTAGTTCACCTGCCCCACACATGCTAGCGACCTGATCCGTTTTTTGCAGTGTCTCCCCCATGCCGGTAGCCCGGCCGTGATGTGGATCAAGTTCCGCGCAGATGGCGCGATCAGCTCGTCAGAGCGCAGCACCGGCGAAAGCGAGCCCCCGTGGGCCCTGCGGGCGCCGCAAGGCCGTCCGACTTAAAATCACCGGTTAGCCTCAGCCAGCTCAAGCAGCTCACCAAAGCACCACCATGTCCCAGCGCCGCCTTTTCGTCACCACCGCCCTGCCCTACGCCAATGGCAATTTCCACATCGGCCACATCATGGAGTACATCCAGGCCGACATCTGGGTGCGCTTCC
>ERZ1292640.771-Hain-H43-02um-R1-771-length-26578-cov-61_pt1 | contig 26578 bp, 36 predicted proteins | sample MGYA00564404_ERZ1292640 | MGnify/ENA primary metagenome ERZ1292640 (study PRJEB36523, sample SAMEA6512636) | groundwater metagenome | collected 2019-01-08 | study: AquaDiva: Metagenomics assemblies of 32 groundwater samples | reverse complement strand
ATTTATGATATTTTATCTGAGGCATGTGAGCATTTTCATAAAACAATCTATCTGCCATCAGGTGCAATTGCAGGACTTGATGCAATCAAATCAGTTGCCACTCTATTAGATTCTGTAACTCTAACTACCACTAAACATCCAAGATCACTAAAGGGTGCAAAATTTTTTGAGACATCAAATATTGATTTGGACAAAATAGACAAACTTACAACTATCTTTGAAGGTAAAGCCAAAGATGCAGTTTCACTATTCCCTGCAAACATCAATGTTGCAGCATTGCTCAGTCTAGCTGGAATCGGAAGTGAAAAGACTATGGTGAAAATTGTCGCAGACCCAAACACTACAAAAAATACTCATAATATTGTGGCACAAGGAAAGTTTGGAAAAATGACTTTTGTCATAGAGAACGTTCCAGATGAGACCAATCCAAAAACTAGCAAACTGGCAATTTTATCTGCAATTGAAACTCTACGCAAATATTGCTCCAGTGGTATTTCCGTTGGCACGTGATATGGCAAGAATTGCCATAATTGCCTGTTTTTTAGATTAATCCTGACTAGATCTGATTCTTTAAATCACTATTGAGGGCTAGAGTGTTTGCAAATGCTAGTCCAAGAAATGAGCCTCAAAAATGAAATTCTTCGTCTGAAAAAAGAAAAAGACGTAGTTATCTTGGCACATAATTATCAAATTCCAGACGTTCAAGATGTTGCAGATTTTACCGGGGATTCTCTGGGATTATCAAGACAAGCTGCCAAAGTTCCTCAAAAAACAATTCTGTTTTGTGGTGTTCACTTTATGGCAGAGACTGCTGCAATCATCTGTCCTGAAAAAAGAGTATTGATTCCTGACTTGCAAGCAGGATGTTCGTTATCTGATTCAATCACTGTTGAAGAGTTGAGAAACTGGAAGACACAACATCCAGATGCTATCACAGTTGGCTATGTCAATACAACTGCAGAAATAAAATCTGAATTAGATTATTGTTGCACTTCAGCAAATGCTGTAAATGTAGTTAAATCAATTCCAGAGGATAAAGAAATTTTGTTCTTACCTGATATGTTTTTGGGCTCTTATGTTGCCAAAGTTACCGGACGAAAAAACATGTTCATATGGGCAGGGGAATGCCACGTTCATGCCGGTATCACAGCAGAAGATATAAGAAAAAAATTAGATTCAATGAAAGACGCTGAATTTGTAATACACCCTGAATGCAGCTGTACCACTCCAATTATGTATGATGTTGCAGCAGGAAGTTTTGATGACAGAAAAGTTTCCATTCTTTCTACAGAAGGAATGCTTAATCATGTGCATGATTCAAAATCAAAGAACTTTGTTGTTGCAACTGAAACTGGAATTTTATACAAAATGAGACAGCAAAATCCAGACAAGACATTCATTCCCGCATCAGAAAAAGCAGAATGCCAATACATGAAAATGATCACACTGAAAAAAGTCTATGATGCACTGGTACAAGAAAAAAATGTAGTTACTGTGCCAAAAAAAATCGCAGACAAGGCTCGCTTGGCAATAGAGCGAATGCTTGCAATTAGCTAATCTGAGCCTATTTTCCTTTGCTAATCATATTATTTGGATGATCTTGGTGTGATGTGATTTGGTCGGCTTGTTTGGTAAAAATCCTAAAGACTCTGAAAGAAAACAAACTAGTCAAAAAAAGAAAGAACTACGAAAACTGGTAAAGCAAAAACAGTATGATGCCGCTTTGAAAATAGGCACTGAGATTTTACAAAAAATTCCTGAAGAAAATGACGTTTTGTTTATTGTTGGAGGAATATACTATATGAAAAACAAATACAAATCTGCCATTTCATATTTTGAAAAAGCTCTGGAGATTGCCACTTTTGATACTGATGTGTTGATTCTAAAGGCAAATTCTCATTACCATCTTGGTGAACACAAACAGGCAATTCAATGCTGTGCAAAAATTAGAGAAATTGATCCAAAAAATAAAGCCGTATCTGAATTATTATTAAAAATTGAATCTGCAAAATAATCTATATCTCTAAACTCATGTCAATTCCTTTGACTGAATTAGTAATACTTCCTACAGAGATAATATCCACACCAGTACTGCCGTATTTTGCAATATTTTTTGAATTGATTCCACCTGATGCCTCTAGTAATGATGTATTTCGTAATTTCTGATCTTTAAGAACTTGAATTGTTTTTTTAATTTGCTCTGGGGAAAAATTATCCAGCATAATTATTGTCGCGCCTTCCTTTGCAGCCAATACTGCATCTGCTGTATTTTCAACTTCGACTTCAAATTTTTTATATTTTGTTTTCGCACTTTTTATCAAAGATAACAGTGAGCCATTTACTGCAATGTGATTGTCTTTGATCATAACCATTTCATCTAGTTTTAATCGGTGTTTTTTTCCACCGCCAATCTCTACTGCCTCTTTGTCAAAATATCTCAAACCGGGAGCAGTCTTTCTAGTTGCGTATAGTTTGGTTTTTTTATTTGATATTTTTCTCACCAAATAATCTGTCTGAGTTGCAATACCGCTCATTCTTGTGAGTAAATTCAGTGCTGTTCTCTCGCATGTTAGAATTTTCCCCGCATCCCCCGTTATGGTCATTATTGTTTGATTTGGTTTTATCTTACTGCCGTCTTTTTTTACAATTATTACATTGCAGCCTTTTAATTTGAAAATCTCTTTTGCATGTTTTGCTCCTGCAATGATTGCCTCTTCTCTTGATATTATTCTGGCAGTAATGTTTCTTTTTGGTAAGAGTGCACTTGTAATGTCACCCTTGCCAATATCCTCAGATAAAAATTCAATTAATTGTTTTTTAGCATTAAATGACAATACTGTGATATTGTGTTTGTGATTTTAAAGATTTAGAAATTTACGTCACTTTGATTGCGTACTTGCCTTTTTGTTTTATTCCCAATATTTTTGAAACTTGGGAATTTGTTGGATCAACAACTAGTACAATTCCAGACCAATCTGGTGTCAAGTCTGATGATTTACAAACTGGACATACTTTTCCTATGGTTACACACTTGCATTTTCTACAAGCCATTTCGCGTGCCATCTAACTTGCCTCTACTTTAGCTTCTTTTGAATCAGAGCTAGATTTTTTGATTTCTTCTGCAATCCAATCATCTGCACCAAGGAATGGCTGTCTGCATGTGATTCCGATTTTTCCCATTGCAGCTGCTTTGCCTAATGATACTGCTGTAATTCTTGCTCGAAGAGTTGAGCCAACTTTTAATGTTCTGCCACTTTGATTAGCTAAAATCATTCCGGACTTTACATCACTTTTCAGATAGTCATCCATGACTTGTGATAAATGTAGTAATGCATCAGTTGGACCAATTCTTACAAATGCACCAAAGTCTGTAATGTCTACAATTTCTCCTTGAACAATTTCTTGGAGTTTTGGATAAAATGTCAATGCTTCAAATTCAACTTTGTGAAATGTTCCGCCATCTCCTGCAATCATCTTTCCCATTTCGTCAACTTTGGCATCTAAAATCATAATGATGTATCCTAATTCTGCATTAATCATGCTCTCGTACTTGTCTTTGAGAATGTTTGTTGCTGCCTTTTTGATTGCGGTTCCAAACAAGCTGGGTGGAATCCTTACAACATCAACTAGGGTAGATATAGAAAACAACTGTGTTATTTTTCTCGAATTTGAATTTATGAATCTTTGGGTAATTCACGCTTACTTTGAGTAATATTTTGTGTATTTTGCAAATAATTGATGTTTTTTTAACTCTCTGACCTATGTTTAAATAAAGTAAAATGACTTTTTCACCCAATGGTTGGAATTGATCAAGTCCTTGAAAAACTAAGTACGGTAATTGATCCTGATCTAAAAAAAGACATTGTAACTATGGGGATGATTAAAGACCTTGAGCTTAACGATGGAAATCTAAAATTTACTTTGGAGCTTACCACTCCTGCATGCCCCTTTAATGTGGAAATTGAAGACGATGTTAGAAAAGCAATCGGTGAACTCAAAGAACTCAAAAATTTTGATATGAAAGTAACTGCTAAAGTGATGGAAGGCCGTTCACTTGAGGCAGACACTTCAATGGCAACTGTCAAAAATATTATTGGCGTTGCAAGTGGTAAAGGTGGTGTAGGAAAATCAACTGTCTCTTTGAATTTAGCTTTGGCTTTATCGCAAGCTGGCGCCAAAGTCGGCTTACTTGATGCAGATATCTACGGTCCTAGTATTCCGCTAATGCTTGGAATGAAAAGTGCTTACATGGATGTAGAAAATAACAAATTGCAACCAGCAAAATCTCATGGGTTACAAGTAGTTTCATTTGGTTTTTTTGCAGAACAATCACATCAGGCGGCAATTTACAGGGGTCCAATTATTTCTGGAATTTTAAAACAATTTTTAGTTGACACTAATTGGTCTGATTTGGATTATCTTATTGTAGATCTTCCGCCAGGAACTGGCGATATTCCATTGACACTTGCACAAACAATTCCTATTACTGGAATTTTGGTAGTCACAACTCCGCAAGATGTAGCAAGTAATGTTGCTGTAAAGGCAATTGGAATGTTTGAAAAATTAAATGTCCCAATTCTAGGTGTTGTAGAAAACATGAGTTACTTTATTTGTCCTACATGTAATGAAAAACACTACATCTTTGGTGAAGGTGGCGCAAGAAAAATCAGTGAGCAATTTAAAATTCCTTTCCTTGGTGAGATTCCATTAAACTCTGGAATTATGTCTGGTTCTGATTTAGGCAAGCCAATAATAATTACAAACCCTGATTCTCCAAGTGCCATTGCATTTAGATCAAGTGCAAAAAATATTGCAGCTCAATGTAGCATTCTTGCAGCAAAGATGCAAGAAGAGATGAAATCTGAATCTGAGAATAAACCTGCAGATGATTCCCCACAAATCAACTAAGCGATTCCTGTGAAATTACCAAATTCCCTTAGAGACCAATTTAAAACTCCACTAGGTGATTTAATTCCTGAAAGTCAGGCAAACAAATTAAACATACAAAAACACCTAGCAGAAAATTCGTATCTAATTACAGTTGGTGATAGAACAACTGAAAAAATGATTGATTTTGGCTTGATTCCTTCATTGCAAATTATTGACAATCAAGAAAAAAGAGTAAAACGGGAACCTGCAAAAAATAACAATACATACACTGAACTAATCTGTGATAATCCAGCAGCAGAGATTACTCTTCAAAGTATTGATTCAATCAAAAAAGCATTTGTTTCAAAAACACCTGTAAGGCTAACTGTTACGGGTGAGGAGGACCTTTTAGTAATTCCAGTGTGCATTCATGCTCCTGAAAATTCTATAGTCATGTATGGTCAGCCAAACGAAGGGCTAGTTATAGTCAAAGTAACTACAGAAATTAGAAATAAAACACAAAGGTTACTTGATTTAATGGAATAATCGGGGTATGATGAGACGGTGGCTGTATGATTTGTGATTACACTACATAATATTCTGACCCTATTAATTCACACAAAATAATTTTGAATTTTTTCCAATGTTATCACGTTATCAATTCTAAATATTCTAAAGACGATTCATTCTATTGCACTATAACTGCTGTAACCATTCCGTGCATCCCATGTTCTGATTCAACATGTGATAAGACGTGGCAATGGAAAGGCCACACTCCTTCTTTTGATGCAGTGAAAAGTATGTCATAGCGTTCACCGGGGGCAACAGTCAATGTGTCTCGTGTGTACGGTGTTACGGATTTACCGTCTTGCGCTACTACCTGAAAGTCAACTCCATGAAGATGCATTGGATGCAACATCTGACCATCATTTAATATTCTCACAAGAACTTTTTGATCCTTCTTTACAACAATTGGTGCGGTTGCAGGGAACCCCTTGCCGTTTAACGTGTAACCATGTGATCCATCACCTGTAACTAATGTAAATTCTACATCCCAGTTCTTTTCGCCTTCGACAATAAATGTACCAAAGAGACCTTTGTCAACTTGCTGCTCTGCATTATGATGTGAGTGATACATGAATGTCCCTGGGACATCTACAATGGTAAACTCGTATTCGTACGTTTCACCTGGACGTATTGGTGGTTGACTGATGAATGGTACACCGTCTTGTGAAAATGGAAGATCAACACCATGGAAGTGTATGCTAGTTGATTCTGGAAGATCATTTTTCAGCACGACCTTTACCTTGTCTCCTTGTTTAACACGTATTTCAGGACCTGGAACTTGTCCATTGTATGCATAAGAGTCAGCAAATTTGCCAGGAGATACTTCCCATTTTATCGACTTTGCAGTAAGTTCAAAGACTTTGACTCTGTCAACAATCTTTGGCTCTATTATTTGTCCACCAATTCCTTCTGTTTTTGCAGGAAATGCCTTTACTCCTGCTTCATGTGCTTTGTCCATTTCCTCATAACTCATTACTTTCTCTGAATGTTGGCTAGCAGAAGCGCCTACCATAATGCTGCCTTTCATCCCTGCCTCAAAGTGGCCTGGAAGATGGCATCCAATTTCATAACCCCCTGCCTCCATCTCAACTACATCGCTTTCCCTTGTTTGGCCACTTGCAATATTTTTAATGGCAACAATAGGAGTTGTCATCTTACCTGATTCGTAAACCAAAAACTCATGTGGACCCACTCCGCTATTTGTTACTACAAACTTTACCTTTCCTGGTTTTATCTGGATTTCAGACGGAGTGAATTTGAATTCTTTCACGTCTACTGATATTGTTTGAATATCACTCTCCACATCCACATTGGAAGAAAAATTTTGTATGTATATCAAAACCAAAACCCCTAAAATCAAAACTAATAGTGATACAATAATTACTTGAACCCATACGTTCATGGCGATAGATGTTTTACGGACTAATTTAAACAAACACTTGAAACTCACAGAAAAAATTGAATATGGTGTTGTAGAATCACTTTCTCACATCAATTGAAATTGATCCTAATACTAACGTGGACAAATAATGATGCACTAATTCATACCATTGTTGACACTAAAAACATTTGACTCTAAATTCATACTAGGTAACACACATTTGAAAAACCGGACCATTATGATGTCTTTGTACGCTAATCCTTGGATGAAAGATAGTGTTAGTGTAATTGAAGAATTTCACTTGATGCACTAGTCTTAAAACATCATAGCACACGAAACATTATACACCAATTCTCATACAAGAATTGACATTTCAGGATAAACGTAGATTATATCACAAAAAACTGTGAAGTTAGATCCTGAACTAAAATTGCAGATATTGGAAAAAATTGGCATCTATTCAAATCGATTCTCTATATCTGAACCTAAAATTCTACTTACTACCAAAGAAGTATTGGACATGCCAAAAGAAATGACTGAAGGCAGGAGAACATCTGCTTACAAGTATTATGGCGTTTCATATTTGCAACATAATCTGGTTTTCATTAATATTAGAAAAATTCCTGATGAAAAGACTTTGGAAAATACTCTGGTTCACGAATTAATCCACATGAGATTTCCATATCTTGCACATGGTAAAAGATTCAACAAGCTGGTAAGGCAAGGGCTACGCGGAAAAACATTTTTGCCATATCAAAAAAGAAAATAAATCCCTCAATGATTTATATTTCCTAGTCTCAGGCAAGCCAATTATAGTATGGATATTCAACAAATTCTGCCCATCGGGGCTGGCATTGCTTCTTTCATCGTTGCTATGATTATAGTTAGTTGGATTACAAAACAGCCTTCAGGCACTAAAGAGATGATGGAGATTTCAAACGCTGTCAAAGTTGGAGCCGCAGCATTTCTCAAAAGAGAGATGAAACTCATAATTCCAATCGCAATAGCACTTTCAATCATTATTGGTTACTTTATTGGATTTTCAAACGGCGTGGCATTTGCAGTAGGTGCGACACTTTCTGCAGTTGCAGGACTGATTTCATTAAAAATTACTGTCAAGGCAGCAGTGAGGGCAGCTCATCTGAGTGGCAGTGGACTGGGTAAGACATTTGTTATGGCCTTTAGAGGTGGAGCAACTGTTGGACTGGCAGTTCCAGCAATGGCACTCTTGGCAATTACTGGACTATACATGGTTTATCCTAATCCAATCACAATTGCAGGTGTTGGCATTGGCGCAAGTCTAATTGCATTATTCATAAGAATCGGTGGTGGAATTTTTACAAAGGCTGCAGATATGGGTGCAGACTTGGTGGGAAAAGTAGAAGTCAATATTCCTGAAGATGATCCTAGAAACCCTGCAACGATTGCTGATAATGTAGGTGATAATGTAGGTGATGCTGCAGGAATGGGTTCTGATGTTTACGAATCTTACATTGTTACTATACTAGCTTCATTGCTTATCGCCGCACTTATTGGTGCTCCTGAAATTTTCATGTACCCAATTCTGATTGGAACATCTGGAATGATTGCATCCATTATCGGTATTGTCATAGTTCGCTCTAAAAATCTCACAGATGTTATGAAGCCCCTGAATGTGTCATTTTATGTCTCTGCTATTATTGCAATTATTTTGAATTTTATATTTACATATTATTTCATTGGACAAACAATAACTGCATATGCATTATTTGGAACAACTGTAATTGGTGTGATTCTTGTCCCTGTAATTCAAAAGATTACTGACAGATATACAAATTACAAATACAAACCAGTCAAAGATATTGTTGACTCTGCAAAATGGGGATATGCATCACTTACATTGATGGGAATTATCAAAGGAATGCAATCAACTGGACCATTTATGATTGCGTTAATTATTGCAATTATTGTTTCATTTAGCATTGCTTCAAATGCCGCACCTGAAGGCGCAGACCCAATATTGTATGGAATATTTGGAACTTCATTAACTGCAATGGCTATGCTTAGCCTTGCAGGAATTGTTCTTAGTATTGATGCCTTTGGACCAATTGCAGACAATGCAGGTGGAATTGTAGAGATGACTGGAATGGGTGAAGAAAACAGAAAAGTCACTGATGAAATTGACGCAGTAGGCAACACCACAAAAGCTGTAACCAAAGGATTCGCTATTGCCAGCGCCGGATTGGCTGCACTTGCCATGATACAGGCATTCCAATTTGAAGCCGCACATATCTTTGCAGGAGTTTTGGATTTGAATTATAGTTTGACAAATGTAACTGTTATTGTAGGATTACTAGTTGGCGGACTACTTCCGTTTATTATTACTGGACAACTTATCGACGGTGTATCTCGCGCCGCAGGAAAAATGGTGGATGAAGTAAGAAGACAATTCAAATCTGATTCTGGAATTCTCGCAGGAACATCAAAACCTGATTATGCAAAATGTGTAGATATTGCAACGGCTGCATCAATTAAGGAACTTTGGAAACCTGCAATAATTGTAATTGTTTCTCCAATCGTCTTGGGCATTCTCTTGGGACCAACTGCTGTTGCCGGCTTGTTGATGGGTGCAGTTGTCACTGGACTTCCACTGGCATACCACTTGGCAAACACTGGTGGCGCATGGGATAATGCAAAGAAACTAGTTGAGATGCGGGGAGAGAAAGGAACTGAATTACACAAAGTAGCAGTTGTTGGTGATATTATTGGTGATCCTTACAAAGATACAGCTGGTCCTGCATTAAACACTGTAATCAAATTACTAAACACAATTGCAATTGTCTTTGTATCTGTGTTTATTGCACTGCTTGCACTCTAGTCTTCTACTACCAAAGTCAAATCTAATTCATCTATTTGTGTTTGAATAGCTTTTTTCAAAATATCATTGTGTTTTTTACAGAATTTAAAATAATCATCCGCTGTTTGAAAACAACCGCAAATCCATTTTGTTTTTTTATCTCCCTCAACTGTCCACTTTGAATACTTTTGTTCTGTCATACTTTACAGAAAGTAACTGACCTAAAAAATATAGATCAAAATAATTAAAAAAGGAAAAAATGTTTAAGGACAGCCTTCCATCTTTTGGATGAAATAGCCTTTTTCCTTAATTGCCTGTTCAACAGGCGCTGGTGCACCTTGTGAATGACAGAATTGACATTCATTGGTTGTCATTGCTGCACTTGCCTCACCAACTGATTTTAACCACTCTTTACCATATGATATGGCTTTGTCGTGATTTTTTTCACCAGTAATTACATCAAAGTGCATGGTATGACCATCACTAGCTTTGACATAGGTGTCGTATACGTGAATTTCCATAATTCTGTTTGAAAAAAGGGGTATTTAATTCAAAGATCATCAAAATACATGGTATCAAATCATGGCTCCTTTAGATTAAAATCGTGTATGTTTTTTAATACGTATTAACCATGATCAGTATGTCTCAAGAATATCAAAGAATTCTAGACGAAGTTTCAAAAATAGTGAATGAAGCCCCTAAACTTTATCAGGCTCTAGGCAAAGACAGTTGGAATTAGATTTTAGTAATATTTTCTCTTAGAAATTTCTCAATATCTCCTCTAATTGTTTTGTCACCTTCCATCTTCATCATAGTATTTTCCAATAATTCATAGAGCATTTTCTGTTTTTCTTCCTGTTTGTATCCTTCAATATCATAATTATGAATTCTCATTAATAGTAAGGATATTGCAACAGATGTTCTTTTGTTTCCATTTTTGAATGGTTGATCAAAAACCAGACCAGTCATAAGACAGCATGCTTTTTGAATTGCTTTTTCCTTATTGTCATCTAGTTTATTGTAATTGTTAATCTCATCTATAATCTCTTGAAGTTTTTCTGGATCATCTAATCCATATGGCTCGCCTAACTGTTCACAAAATTGCCGATTAACCACAATAATGCCCATCGGAGTCAGTACACCATCAAAAAAAGACACAAATATGTATTTACAACGGTAGGTTAAAAATTAATTTGTACGTATTATCTTTTTAATGATTAAGGAAAAGAGTTTAGAATTTCTTTCTAATAGTATGAATTACAATTCCAGAAACTACAAAATACATTCTTGCATTGAGTGTAATCAAAGAGATACATCTCCTGTTAGTATGATTGGAAAAATAATTTCTCCTGATAAAACAATTTTAAAAAAAGCCGATGGAATTAATACTGTTAGATTATTGCATTTATCCAGTCTCAATTAGAATTTCAAAAATATTTGATTCAAGCACATATGCTTTGAAATCATTTGATATTACTGAATAAATTACCCACACGACTGGATTGCTGTCCCTGAATTTTTTATCCGTATCTGATGGATATGCCTCTGAATTTGGATGTGAATGAAAAATGCCTACAACTTCTATTTCTCTCTCTCCTGCAGTTTTGTAGCATTTGATTAGTTGCTCGTTTGAAATTGTAAAATTAACGGGAGACTCGTCAATATTTTTTGTTAAAAATATCTCTTTTACTGTGGTTTTTTGACAAGGTGTTAGTTTAACATCTTGATTTTAAATAATCTTGAATTGTGTTTATTGAATTATTTTTTGTAAATTTGACCCCTATGATCAGATTCCACAACAAAGATTATCATCTTGTTTTGTTGTAGATCTAAAATAACTCTGTATTTTCCTACTCGCATTCTGTAAAATGGCGAATTGGTCAATCTAATTACGACTCTAAATGGTTCTTCAACACACTCTAGTACAGAATCATAAATTTTTTGTGCATCTTTCTTATCTATTTTTTCTAACTGCTTTACAGATTTCTCAGACCAAATAACTTGCCATGGCATCTCATTTTAGTCCTAGTCTCTTTTTTACTTGCTCTGATGTGTATGTACGTCCTGCTTTAATGTCTGCAATTCCTTCTTCGATGTTTTTGATTGTTGCCTTACTCAGCGTGTCATCTTCATGACTTATTTTTAGCAATCTTGCAATTACCATTTCATATGTTTCTCCTTGATGATTCATTTGTTTTTTAAGATCATTTTTGATCTTTTTAGAAAGCTTAATTGTGCTTTGTTCCATGGTATACTCTAGTATATCATAGTATATTATGATATAAAAATACTTGCTATGTGGATTTAAATAAAATTATGAAACTTATCCTTTATGATTGGGAACAACTACGTTTCGATTAAAACTTCAAAAATATCTGATTCAAGCACATATGCTTTGAAATCATTTGATATTCCTGAATAAATCACCCACACAACTGGATTGCTGTCCATGAATTTTTTATCCGTATCTGATGGATATGCCTCTGAATTTGGATGTGAATGAAAAATGCCTACAACTTCTATTTTTCTCTCTTCTGCAGTTTTGTAGCACTTGATTAATTGCTCGTTTGAAATTGTAAAATTAACTGGAGACTCGTCAATGTTTTTTGTTAAAAATATTTCTTTTACTGTTATTTTTTGACCGTCTACTGTGCCAAATAATATGGCACATGATTCATTTGGTTTTTCATTAACTGCATGATTTGCAAGGATTTTTTTTTGAGATTCCGATATGATGATTTTTTGCAAACCTATTCTATTTCGACAGAACCTATCATCCAAGGATGTACTATGCAAAAGTAGTCCTCTTTTCCTGGAGCATTAAATGTGAACTTGAATGAATCACCTGCAGCAATCATGTCTGAATCAAATGATCCATTTGCTCCTCCTTCTGGACCGCCTGAAGTTACTGTGTGTATTGTATTGTCTGTGTTTTCCCAAACAACTGTAGTTCCAACTGGTACATGAATCACTTCAGGATCAAAATAAATTTGTCCTATTTGTTGAGTTCCTGCACCTTGCGGAATTACTACTTTGACATTCTCTTTTGGTTCTTCTATTATTAACAATGATGTCATCCATGGATGAACTACACACATGTATTCGTATTCACCAGATGCTAGTTTGCTTGTATCTAGTGCAAATTTTTCACCAGCATTGATCATGTTTGAATTAAATGTATCACCAAAATCCAATGAGCTAGTTACAGTATGTACTACTGTGTCTGCATTTGTCCATTCTACAATGTTTCCTTTTGGAACATGTGCTACATCTGGCTCATAATCTGGATTTCCCTGTATGGATGAATTTTCTACAATTGTAATTGCAAATATTGGACCTGTCATTTGCATTTTTTCTACAGGTTCAACCTCTGCTATTGGTTCATTGATCATGTAAGTATCTGGACTTACTAATCCAAATGCAAACCACATGATAATTCCTGTCACACTTGCAAGTATTACAATTGCTCCTATTGGCTTTACATACTGTGGCATCTTCATTGCAAGATATGCTATGATTATTGATGGAAATGCAACTGCCATCAAGAGTCCTGCTAGTGTAATTGTATAGTTTGATGAATTCATTGTTAGTGCAAATGTTCCAAATCCTAATGCAATGGCAATGATTACCAGAGTAGTTGCTTTGGCTCTGTTACTAGTTGAGACACCTCCATCCAAGATACCTGCTGATAGAAAGATTAGTCCAAGAAACATGGTAAGACCTGTTAGTGCATGCATTCCATCTACGAACGTGTGAGCTACTCCAGAATACGCTATTGTTACACCCGTCAAACCTATAGCTGTCAATCCCATGCCTGGCATCATGAGGTCCCAATTACTCATTCAAGCTAGCTGTTAGGACTGAGATACTTATTCCTTTTGAAATAACATGGATAATCAAAGCCGATTAAATTAAATGGCTTCTGATTTGCATATAGTAAGATTGGGCTCTAAGGAAATAATGGAAATATCCAAACCGCGAATTGTTGTTTTATTGGTGATTACTGCTGTGACATCAATGTATGCAGCAAGTAAACTAGTTCCAGGTACACCACACTTGGATTATTTGACATATCTGCATATTATTATTGCTGGTGCATTGGCTTCTGCTGGCTCTAGTGCTCTGAATCACTATTATGACAAAGACATTGATCCAAAAATGACACGAACTAGTACTAGACCAATACCTTCTGGTAGAATGGCGGCATCACATGTTTTGATTTATGGATTGGTTGTAAGTTGTATTTCTGTAATTTATGGATATTTTGCACTAAACGCTGTATCTGCATTTTTTATTGCGTTGGGAATATTTTCATACGTCATAATATACACAGTATGGCTTAAACGAATACACACATCAAATATTGTGATTGGCGGTATTGCTGGCAGTGCTGCAGCTTGGGCAGGTTGGTCAGCTGCAACTGGCAGTATGGATTTATTGGGATTTCTGGTAGGATTTTTGGTATTTGTATGGACGCCATCACACTTTTGGTGTCTTGCAATGAAAATTAAAGATGAATATGCACAAGCCAAAATTCCAATGCTTCCAGTTGTAATTGGAATGCAAAGAACATCAAAATACATCTTGGGAAATACTCTGATCTTATTTCCATACTCTTTGATGCTTTCTGCATTTGGTATGGGAATTGTTTACACTATAATCGCTATAGTTTCAGGAGGATTGATGTTGTTATATCATTACAAACTCACAAAGAACCCCACATCTGAATTTGCATGGAAAGCATACAAAGTAACTGCGCCGTATCTTACAATAATTTTTGTTGCAGTTGCATTAGATGCTGCATTTCATTTCCCGTTATTTTAGAAATATGACTATTTTTCAAAACCAGGAAAGCTAGCTTCATAGTCTTTTTCCATCATTTCTTGATTTTGTTCATCGACTATGTCTATCTCTTCTTTTATTACGACTGCTTCTATTCTGCGTGTATCTTTTGTCATCCATGCAACTTTAATCAATCCCAAAATTTCTAAATCTAGTAATAATTTATTGAATTTGCCATCTGGAATAATTGTCCCATCTTTTGTGAGAGCTTTGTACAACTCTACATCTGTAAGGGAATTTACTTCCTTGATTTTTTCATGCATTATATTTTTTAGTGGTATTGCCATTTTTATCCGTAAAATGATTTATCTCCTGATTTAGGTACCACGTTAGATATACTTTCTCTTATTGTATTATACCATTGATCTACATCTTTGGTAATTGATGGCTTTATTTGCTTCATGCCGTTTGCAAAGTCCAAACTAGAAATTTTCACGGTATTGTTTCGCATTGCTTGCACTGCAGCTTCTCTACATAGTGCTGCCAAATCTGCCCCTGTGTAATTTTGAGTTGTAACTGCAATTTCTTCTAGTTTGACATCACTTGCCAATGGCATTTTCTTTGTTAATATTTTGATAATTTCTAACCTGCCTTTGTCATCTGGTGGTGGAACATAGAGTACTAGATCTAGTCTTCCTGTTCTGAGTAGTGAGTTATCTAATATGTCTGGTCTATTTGTAATTCCTATTACAACTACTCGTGATGATGTTCCTTCTTCAATCTCCGTTAATAGTTGACTAAGAACCGTCTCACCCACTCCGCCTTCTCCTGATTTGTAGCGTGCAAGTGAATCAAGTTCATCAAAAATTACAACACATGGTGATGATGTTCTTGCTTTTCTGAAAATTTCTCTGACTGCTTTTTCTGATTCTCCAATCCACTTTGAAAGAATCTCTGGACCTTTAACCAAAATCATGTTGGCTCCAGTTTCAGTGGCAAGTGCTCTTGCAATGAGCGTTTTACCGCAACCTGGAGGTCCATAGATTAGTGCCCCTTTTGGAGGTTTGATTCCCATTTTAGTAAATTTGCTTGGCTCTTTCATGGCAACAATTAGGTTATCTGTTAATGACTTTTTGATATCTTCTAATCCACCAACGTCTTGCCACCAAACCTTTGGCCTTTCTACGTAAAACTCCCTCATTGCGGTAGGTACCACATCGTGCATTGCATCGTAAAAATCGATTGATTTTATTTGCATTGACTGTAATACTTCGGATGATATTTTTTCAGTTTCAAGATCTATCTCAGGTAGATAACGTCGAATTGATTTTAACGCGGCTTCTCTGCAAAGTGATTTGATATCAGCACCAGTGTATCCGTGTAATTCTGATGCCAATTCTTTAAGGTCCACATCATCTGCAACAGGCATTCCTCTTGTGTGTATGAAAAGAATCTCTAATCTGCCTTCTTCGTTTGGAACTGATATCTCAAACTCTCTGTCAAATCTTCCTGGTCTTCTAAGGGCAGGATCTATACTTTCAGGTCTGTTAGTTGCTCCAAGAACAATTACATTTCCTCTATCATTTAGACCATCCATTAGAGCTAACAATTGAGCAACGACTCTTTTTTCTACATCTCCATAAGCTTCCTCTCTTTTTGGAGCAATGGCATCAATCTCATCAATGAATATGATACTTGGTGAATTGTCTTTTGCTTCCTTGAAGATATCTCTTAACTTTGCCTCTGTTTCACCATAATACTTGTTCATTATTTCTGGACCGTTAATTGAAAACATGTGTGCCTCTGATTCACTTGCAAGAACTTTTGCAATCAATGTCTTGCCACAACCGGGAGGACCATAAAGTAAAATTCCACTATGTGGCTCTACTCCTAATCTTACAAATAATTCTGGATGCTTTAATGGCAATTCTACAATTTCTCGCATTGCTTTTATTTCGTGTCCAAGACCTCCTACTTCCTCATAAGTCACTCTAGCTTTTCTGTCCCCCAATGCATCTGTTGAGATTGTAAGATTTGTGGCTCTGTCGATTTTTACTATATACTTTGGCGTTGTCTTGCTAATCTTAAAGTCCATCGAGTTTCCTAAAATCATTACAGAAATTTCATCCCCATGAACAATTGGTAATCCTTTCAATCTATTTTTTACAAAATCTGTAAATTCTTTATCGACTGTTACTGAATCATTAACTGGTATTAGTACAACTGATTTTGCAATTTTTGATGTGGCTTTTCTTATTTTTACAATGTCATTTAATGATGCTCCGACATTTTTTCTTGTCTGTCCATCAATTCTCATTATATCTGAAGATTTTTCATCCTCATCTGCTGGCCAAACAACTGCACAACTGGTTCTTGACCCCATAACTTCGATAATATCTCCTGGTGTGACTTTGAGCTGATCCATGGCATCTGGTCCAATTCTGGCACGTTTTTTGCCAACGTCTCTTTGTTTAGCTTCTCCAACTCGCATCTGCAAAGGCTCATCTTTGCGTACCAAGAAACTATCCTATTTCATGTCCACTGACATTCTGCTCATGTTGAGTACTTCAAATTCACTAACACCCTCAACAGATTTAACAGAATCTTCCAATGAATCCATCTGACCTTCTTTATCTTCTAAAACAAATTCCGCTTTAAGAAATTCTATTCCAAATGCTAATGGCTCTTTTGCGTGTCTTTTCATCTGTATTCCTTCTTTTAATGATGCTTTGATGGTTTCAGATAGCTTGTCAAGATCAACATCCATTCCGGTTGGAAGAATTTTAGCAATTAATAGTAACTGAGCCAACTTCTAAGGTCCCTGCGAATTACATAAATCACAAGTGTATGTTCTTGCGGCTTCTCTGCAACTTTCACATCTCCATATTAATTTCTCACCGCAATTTGGGCAATTGAATTTTACACATTTATCATTAGGCATAATATGTCTGTGACAACAACTGCATACAGGCAATGAAATGGAAGATGACATGCCACGATTTTCTCCAAACATCATTTATACCTTGCTTAGAAGTTGTACGTTTTCAACTTAGAAGTTTTTTAAATTCTCCGCCAATTATGGCTTGAGCCGTTTTGAGCGAACCTTTGATTCCAAGTAATTTTACTATGGAGCCTGTATGAAAGTCAAAATCCTCTTTTTCCGAAATCTCTTTTGTGATTTCAGGTGTTACTGATTCAAATAATTTGTTGATGGTACTGTTGTCTAATCTTTCTAAAATTTTTCTTGCAAATAATTGTTTTTCAAATTCCTTTCCAAATTTTTCTATCCATCTTTTTTGATACTCTTCTAAATCTGATGTATCTTTTGATTCCAAGAATTTTGAGATTGCTTGTCCTGCGTATAATCCTCCCATCCCACTAGAGTAAATTCCTCCTGCAGTAGTTGGTTTTGCTTGTCCTGCTGCGTCTCCAACTATTACTGTTTTTCCGTCAATAAATTTGTCAATTGGTCCTTTGATCCAAATGGGGGCATAAATTTTCCTAATTGTTGAATAATTCCCCATTGTCCCAAGAAATTTTTCTATTGCTTCTACAACATTGATTCCTTTTCCTGCAACTCCGACTTTTCCTTTACCTTCATCAGATGGTATTATCCATGCAAAAAATCCTGGATACTTTTCTTGATCAAAAAATACCTCTACCTTTCCTTTCTTTATCCAATCTGCATAAATTTCGTATTGAGCAGATGATAAAATTCCTGTCCTATCTTTGTGGATAAGTGACGACACTCCTCTTGCATCAACAAAAATCTTGCATTCAATTTCTCCTTCACTTGTTCTTACTCCATTATCTGTTAGTTCTTGAAAACTAGTTCTTACTTTGATTGTAGCTCCATTTTTTTGGGCTTGATGTGCTATTTGTTTATCCAATTCTCTCCTGCTGATTTCTGCAACTTTTTGTTTCTTTGAATTTATGGAAAAACTATTTCCGTTTGGCGCATGAATTTCTGCAGTCTCTATTAGATGATCAAAAGTTTTTCTAAATGGAATTATGCCAAGTTCTTCCAACCCAGCGGTACTTACTAATCCTCCACAGTGCTCCGGTGTACCGATCTCATAATCCTCTTCTATGACAAGAACACTGTGATTGTTACTGGCAATTTCTCTTGCACAGATTAATCCTGCAACACTTCCACCAGCAATTACTACATCTGAGTACATGGATTTCATTTCTTTGTCAATTATTTAACTCAAAAGTTTTTCATTAAGTATGTTTTTTGATATCTTTATGGGTGATATCAAACAAGTAATTATTATTCGAACTGACCTTGAGATGGGAAAAGGAAAGATTGCTGCACAAGTAGGCCATGCTTGTGTATTGGGTGCTGAACATGTTCGAAAATCTCATCCTGAATGGTTCAATAAATGGTGGGGCGGTCAAGAGAAAATTGTACTCAAAGTTTCAGGCATTAAAGAATTACAAGAAGTAAAAAGACATGCAATTGATTTGGACCTTCCATGGTCTGAAGTTACAGATGCAGGTCATACTCAAATTGCTCCGGGTACCATAACTTGTATTTCTATTGGTCCAGCTCCTGAAAATCTTATAGATAAAATAACTGGCAACTTGAAACTACTTTAGATTTTCATTAATTCTTGGAATGAGATATAACTTGGATTGATATTTTTTAAATTGTGAAGAAAAAAGGACTAATTGTTGCTATCTTTTTTGGAACAATAATGCTAACATCTTTGGCTGCAGGTGTACTTCTTAACAACACTCCACCACCATCTGAAAATACAGAAGTAACATCTACTGGTACACCGGCTGATAATTTCCCTGATGCTCAACGTATAAAATTCTGCGGTTCAGGAGATGCAAAATCAACACCATTTGTCAAAGAATACCGTATTCCAACTGCATGTACAAATCCTTTGGCAATAGTTGCTGACTATGATGGCAATGTGTGGTTTGCACAAACAAACACTGGCAAACTAGCAAAATTTGATCCTACCGCTGAATCATTCACAGAATTTGATAATACATTATGGCCAAAAAATGGTCGCTCTATGATCTGGGGAATTGATTATTCTCCTGATGGTTCACTGTGGTATACTGATGAATCTTATGACTCTATATGGCGATTCTCCACACAGGATCAAAAATATCAACGAATAGCTTATCCTTCTGAAGGTGATTCATTACCACAAAAATTGAAAGTTGATGGTTCGCAAATAGTGATAAATGATTTTACCGGAAACAAAATTACCTTTTTAGATCCTACTCAAACTAATGACAACCTAAGATATCTGAATTTGCCCTCTCCTGTTAATGGCTCTGTAACCGGCGCTTTTGCAATTGATAATGATAAAAATGTCTGGTATACAAATTGGCTTTTCCAACAAGGCGGAGTTTTGATAAAATTTGATCAGGAAGGATATCGCAACTCTATAGCCAACGTTAATGGCGAATATCTCCCTTCAATTGACTACATCCAAGTATTCCAGTTGCCTTTTGAACTACTTACCCCAAATGGTATGACCATATCTGATGGTATGATTTGGTTGGCAGACACATCAAGCTCTGCTATCTTTAGTTTTGATCCTAGCACGCAGCAATTTACTCAATACATTACATCTGATCCAAAATTATCTACATATGGTAATTCCACTGGAGTCATAAAATCTCCAATATCTAGACCCTATTGGATTGAATCTAATTCTGATGGTAACCTAATTTTTAATGAACAAACCTCAAATAGCATTGCAGTGATGAATCCAAAATCTGAATCACTAGTAGAATATTTGATTCCATCAAAAAATCCATCTTGGAGTGATTGTGATGTTGATTCTAATTGTGGCTTGGCACAAATTTTTGATTTTACCGTACATGGTGATAAAGTCTGGTTTACTGAATGGGTGGAAAATAACATCGGTGTAGTTGACACTTCTGTTGCACTTCCGTTTGGAATTGAACTTGACTCTCAAGATATTTCACTTTTACCCGGTGAATCAAAGAACTTGTCATTTACAATATCTCCGCAACAAGACTTGTCTGATGTGTCTTTGATTTTATCTGATCCTCATGACTTTTTGAATATCTCCTCAAACGTGTCTGTTCCTTTCCAATTGAATTCTGATACTAAACCTGTAGATGTAACAATTTCTGCATCTGATGATGCAATTCCTGGAAAATACAAAGTATTACTGGGAGCTCAAATTGAAGATGTTTCAATAAGTAAATTTGTTACAGTGATAATATTACCGTGATACCCAAAATAGATTCTCAAATAGGCATCTCTGTTTTTAGTACAAAATTTAATGGAATTGGAGGACGAATCAGAACCGAAGCTGAGAACTTTGAGGTAACTGAAGTTCTCTCTGAGAAATCATTAAAATCAATTAGTCAACAAGATGGTTACGCTGTTTACAAATTAAAAAAGAAAAAAATAGATACAAACCATGCACTTGCTGATATTTTTAGAAAAACAGGAATTCGATTAAAAGCACTTGGACTAAAAGATGCTTCTGCAGTAACTGAACAATTTGTTTGCTCTGATAACAAAGGTAAATCCATAGACAATTATGCTTCTGAAAAATACTCACTTGAAAAAATAGGGTTTGTAAAAAAACCGCTATCCAAAAAAGACATGATTGGCAATCATTTTAGCATAAAAATTTCTGATTCTACTGGTAACCTATCTGATTTTACAGAGTATGATAAAATTCTAAATTTCTATGGTTACCAAAGATTTGGCTCCAAAAGACCCGTCACTCATCTCATTGGCAAGGCACTTTTACAGCGTAATTTCAAAAAGGCAGTCGAATTAGTCGTCTCTTTTACATCCCCTTATGACTCTAAAGAAAATACCGAGATCAGAGAAAAACTAGTTGACAAATCAAACTACAAAAAATACTTGGAACAAGTTCCACCGCAAATGGACATTGAAAGAATCGTACTGCAAGAAATGATTGAACATGATGATGAGCAAAAAGCAATTCATGCAATACCGTTACCTCTCAGAAGATTCTACATTCAAGCATACCAGTCTTTTCTTTTCAATCATGCACTAAGTGCCGCATTTACCGACGGGGAAAATCTCTTTGAGGCACAAGAAGGTGATGTTTGTTATGATTTTCACGGGATAATTGGAAAATATGTTAAAGGTCTAGATCAGCATCTTGCATTACCTTTTGTAGGATACTCGTATTACAAAAAAACCCGTTTTGATTTTCAAATATCTAAAATTTTAGAAACCGAAGAGATCGCCCCAAAAGATTTTTTCATTAAAGAAATGCAGGAAATTAGCAGTGAAGGAGGATTCAGACAAGCTGCAATACAATGTACTGATTATTCAACAAAAGATACCACTGCAGAGTTTACTCTTTCTAGAGGTTCGTTTGCCACAATACTATTGCGTGAAATTATGAAACCCGAAGATCCAATTCTTGCAGGATTTTAAGATCTTTGGAAATATTTCAGATGTCTTTAAGTTACAGCATATTTTAGAAGGTGCGATTAGATTGGAAAAAGCATACATGTTGATTAGCTGCGAAATAGGTGAAGAGCATTCAATTTATTCACAACTAAAAGAAATTCCAGAAATTAAAGATTGCATTATTACTTATGGCAGTTATGATCTTGTTGTTAAATTTGAAACTGACACTGCAGAAGAAATGACTAGAATTATTTCATCCAAGATTAGAAAGATGGAAAAAATTCGTAGCACTATAACCCTTCGTGTAACTGACTAGCTTTTTTTGATAAAATTCAAACCTGCCCCTATTGCCAGAATAATGCCTCCCAAAACGGCTATCTGAATTCCATATGTAATCCACTGTGGATTTGAATACATGAACGATGATTCTGGTCCTACTATTGACTTTCCTTGAAGATGAAAAATCACACCCATAATCATAATGCCAATACCTGTGAGTATGACTGCTTTTTTACCTCTCATTGTATTTCTAGGCAGGTACTAGTAAAAAGGGTAAAGAGAATTGATCATTTGACCAAATGATTTTTTGACTTGATCTTTAATGATTTTCTTCTGATTCTTAAAAATGTACAATTGGGAATCTAGTGCCTCAGAATCAGGTGACCGCACATATCTTAATCTGATATTGTTTGTAGCATCCGCATCTATTGCTATGCTTTTGTTTTTGGTGTTTTATCCTCAAATTGAGGCAATTAATCAAGAATCACCGATTCTAATTAATCTCATGTTTATCCCTACCGCTGCAATAGGATTTCTTTACGGTGTAAGAATTACCGAACGTGCAGTAAAGCCAAGTGAAATACGTAGTCCTTTGAAAAGATCAATTGTCAAAACCCTCTTATTCTTTTTTGTAATAGGTAGCATGTTTGCCGCTGTTAACTTTGCACTAAATGGCGGCAGTGAAATACCACAATCTAATATTTTAGAAGACGGTTTACTGCCTTGGCTAACTGAATATGTCACTGCAAACGGCGGTGCAACATTTCTAATTCTTACTAGTATTGCCTTGATGGCAGGAGCAACAAAAAGAATTGTCGGTATGGGTGCAGGTATTTTGGATAGATTGATAACATGTATCAGCACTTTTGTCTTCTTTACAATGTTGATACTCAGCTTTACAAGATCTGACCATACATCTTCGGCTGTGTTTTTGTACACATTTTATCATGCAGGAATAGTTGGTGGTGCATTTTATGCAATGAATCGATTGACAAAAAATCTAAACACTATGGAAGATTTTGCAAACGGATATTGAAATTACTATTTACCTAAATCTACGTGAATTCCAGACACGTCTGTGTTTATTCGATCCCAGTATTTTTCACAATCTTTAGTTTTGAAATCATTTGCTTTGCATTCTTTGAAATGAGTGGTATTTTCTCTTTGGATGTTATCTCCAAAAAGTACATTTGAGCCGATGGCCAAGGCGACAAGAGCAATTGCTGTAAGGCCTGCTGCGACTACGATCATACCATAACCCGCATGGGCATGGTTGTGAGATTCTTTCATTCAACGAAAATCCAATTCTCTTGAATTTATTCTTTTCAAGAAGTAAACTGCGATCTAATCTTGGCACTATGCCCTAATACCAGAAAAAAACAAAAGCTAGTAACATAATCTGTATTCATTGAGCATTCAAATTCTCCAATACGAGTTTCTAGGTCCAATTAAACTTCAAGAATGTGGACCATCAATGGAAAAAGTAGTCTATTTGATAATGTCTCGTCAAAAAGACTCTTTTAACATAATTTATGCTGGTGACTGTGAATATACCACTGATGATAAATTTTTCACCAATCATCCTAATTTCAAATGTTGGACTGAACAATCTGGCTCTGAGAAATTACTGTACATTGCAATTCTGCCCATGTTTGAATCTGGAATTGATGAGCGAAAACAAATTTTAGATAAGATAATCACCCGTTATCACCCAATTTGTAATCTGGAAATAAAACATGATGTGAAACCTGAATACAAAATACGCTCCAGATTGAATTCACAAAATGCCCCTAAAACACCATGCCCTTGCTGTGGCTCTGATATGAAAGTCGATAGAGTGCTTGAAAATACAACAATTATTCGCTGCATTGAATGCGGTTTGAGTGACACTAGACTTGATTCTTGATTTTATTTTGAACATTAAATAATTCCAATGTCAGTAAATCTATGGCTTTTTTCAAATGCTCAAATTCATTAATTGAATGAATTTGTCCCTCAACTAGTGCTCTTAATACCTTGACTGAACCTTTTTGAAATTCATCAGACGCAATTATTTCCATTGCATTGATTTTGGATAGGAGATTGTCTAGTTCTTTTTTCATTTCATCAGCTGGTGCATGTTTGTTCATACAATATCTCCAAAGAATTTGATATATAATTAGTTACATTAGGTCTTCGTCTATCTCTTGAATTGGATCTAAATATTGCTGACATGTACAACTGGGAATCTCACACTTGCCTACTCTCATTAATGATTTGTTCTCCTTTGATGGGATGTGAGCTTCATTAGTATGGTGACATCGTTTACAGTTCATAGAAAAAATTTCATCGCCCTGTTATTTAAGCCAGTAAACAAGTTACAATTCAAACATGCAAAAATCAATGGATTGATTATCCATCTTCATTTGTGTGAGTTATATTATATTTTGAACACGTCCTATTTTTCCATTGTCTAATTCAACTTTAATTCCATGAGGATGAAAATTACTTGAAGTAAGAATTCTCTTTACTATTCCTTCAGTCAAATTTCCTGTACGCTGATCTTGTTTTTGTACTATCTGTACTGTTACTCCGATTTTTATTTTATCCCTTGAAGGTATAGCACCCAATGATGTTTGGTACTGATGATTGATTCTAAATCTTTGTTTTGATAAAATTGCGTAGTTTTGAGAGTTACTCAAAACGATTTACTAATTTTGTCTGTGATTTTGGAAACATTCTCTGCAATAAACAGGTCTTTCGTCTTTTGGCTTGAATGGTATTTGACATTCATTTCCACAGTCACCGCATGTTGCGGTAAACATTTCTCTTGGTCTATCATCTCTGCTAAACCTGGAACCTCTGTCGCCTGATCCTCTGCCATAACTGGAACCTCTATCGCTTGATCCTCTGCCATAACTAGATCCTCTATCACTAGAGCCTCTACCATAGCTTGAACCGCCTCCGAATCTGCCACCACCACTACGTGGTTCTGGCTTGTGTTTTTGGAAACATTCTCTGCAATAAACAGGTCGGTCATCTTTTGGCTTGAATGGTATTTGACATTCATTTCCACAGTCACCGCATGTTGCTTTGAACATTTCTCTTGGTCTATCGTCTCTATCGAATGGCATATCTTTCTAAAACCTGATGAAATCGTGTTGTACTTAAACTATTGTAAAATTGTTTTTTAAATCAAAATTGGCATGAATTTTGCTCTGATTTTGTATTTCATAGTATTGGTTTATACCCAAATAATTGTCAAAAGTCATGTTCAACTATGAAAGGAATACTTATGGTTGGAGTTTCAGGCTCTGGCAAAACAACATGGGTTAATTCTCACAAGGAGTACATTGCCTGTTCTACTGATTCGATAATTGAACAATTGGCAGAAAGCATGGGCGTTTCATACACTGAGGCATTTGACTATATTCAAAATAAAAAAAAATTTGACTATATCACCACAAAATTTTTTGAAAAAATACATGAATGCATCTTAAATGACAAGGACTTTGTAATAGACAGAACACACCTAAAACGCAATGTTCGTTTTTCACTAATTAGTGAATTAAAGACATTTGCAATGGAGAATGGAAAACACTTGGAATTATCTGCGGTGAGTTTTGAATTGTCGAAAAATACAATATTTGAGAGATTAAAAAACAGGGAAAAGAAAACTGGAAAATTCATACCAAAAGAGGTAATCCTTGAACAAATTAATTCATTTGATATACCTACAATTGATGAGGGATTTGATACGATAGAAAGAATTACGTAATTTTTTTAGTTATGTAATTTCAAATGAATTAATCTTTAATATTGTATTGTGCTTGAATTTATTCTAAGTTCTAGGTGATTACAATTATGATCCGTTATGCAGAATTCACTCATTTATCATATTACATGTAGGATCTATGTGGTTTTTAGAAAATACCTGATTGTTAGTAGCATTGTGGATTTAATCCACGGAAAATAAAGTCGTCTCTTTTTTATTTCTCAAACTAGCCCACATGATAAAGAGAATCATGATCAAATGCAAAGAAAATTTCTTAACATGATATGAAAATTGCAGAATTGTATAAATGGATTAGAATATAATTTTAAATTTAATGATTATATTTTGGATTTATTTTTCTAAAACACGATATACAGAATCTTTGGTTATTCCCCGTAATAGATTCCGTCATCGTCGTATTCCATCTCGCCTTCGATAAAATCATCCACGGCTAGTATTTTTGGTATGTTTGTCATGTCTTCTATCTGTAATGTTATGGTATAATCAAATCGTAATGTTTTCCTGTAATCCTATAGTGTATCACTAATCTATATAGATGGTTTCACACCCTATCTATTTGAGCGTATTTCCTGGTATCTGCTAAAACACATCCAATTATTTGGTTTGACTATGGTATCAATACGGCTCTTGCTTGGATTTGAGAATCTTTTAGTTTTTTGAGAACCTCGTTTGCTTTTTCTAATGGATATG
>ERZ1292640.770-Hain-H43-02um-R1-770-length-26593-cov-5_pt1 | contig 26593 bp, 31 predicted proteins | sample MGYA00564404_ERZ1292640 | MGnify/ENA primary metagenome ERZ1292640 (study PRJEB36523, sample SAMEA6512636) | groundwater metagenome | collected 2019-01-08 | study: AquaDiva: Metagenomics assemblies of 32 groundwater samples | reverse complement strand
AGAGCCGTTCTTGTCTTGGACGGCAAGCTTAAAAGCTGCAGAGAAAACGAAGATTTAAACACGGCGACTCAATGAGTCGCCGTTTGTTTTGCCGAGAGCTTGACACATGCTTTATACTTAAAGAAATGTCATCAAACTGGTTCCAACTTGCGCTTGGCGCGTGGATAATGTTTTCTCCGTGGATACTTGGATTTTCGAGTATCACCGTGATGAAGTGGAGCAATCTCATCGTCGGCATTGTTTTGGTATTAATTAACGTCTGGGCGATATTTGGAGAAAAAACTACAATCAGCAATAAATGACTTACAACGCGAACATCAAGGTCGTTTTTTCACACTAATAAACACGAATATAAACACGAAGTACCACGAATACATTAGCGGCCATTCGTCGCTTATTAGCGGTGCTTAGTGTATTTTGACTATGGTCAAAATTTATACAACCCCCACTTGCGTTTACTGCAAGATGGCTAAGGAATTTTTCAAAAAGAACAACGTCGAGTATGAGGAATTCGACGTCGCCCGCGACATGAAGGCGCGCGAGGAGATGTTTAAAAAATCGCACCAAATGGGCGTGCCGGTGATCGACGTTAACGGTGAAATTGTTGTTGGGTTTGACAGAGAGCATTTGGCGAAGCTGCTAGGTTTGAAATAAATGCACACCGTTGAAGTTCAGGGGGGACTTTTTAAAAATCGACGAAACCATGGAACAAAAAAAACACAGCATAGAACAGCCGGAGAGAGAAGATGGCACGGGTTTTCCGCTGAAATTTTTGGGTTATAAGAGATTTGCAACTAGTGGTTTGATTGTGGCGATTTTTGAAGGGGGGACGGCTGAATCTGCACTCAAGCGTGAATACCTTGAAGCTAAATTGGAAGATCTAAAGAGGCGGGAGTTACCTTGCGGAGAAACAGAGAAAGCTTTGTCGAATTGGCCGACCCAAGAGGAAGCCGTTAGTTTGCCTAGCGCGGAAAAGTGGATGAGGTCACAATTATGAATAATGTCATCTACGATTTGATAATAGTTGGAGGTGGCCCGGCCGGAGTAGCCGCAGGTGTTTACGCCGCTCGCAAAAAGATCAAAACGCTTTTCATAACCGACTCCTTCGGCGGGCAATCTTTGGTTTCTGCGGACGTTCAAAACTGGATTGGCACTAAGTCCGTTTCGGGCTTTGACTTAGGGAAAATGTTCGAGGAACACTTGCGCGCGCAGGAAGATATTGACATTGTCGACGGGGAACTTGTTGATAAAATCGAGGAAATTAAGGATGGCTTGAGAATCTCAACGCACAACGGAAAAAATTTTGATACTAAATACTTGTTGCTTACGACAGGAAGCAGTAGGAAGAAGCTTGGCGTTCCAGGCGAGAAGGAATTCGACGGCAAGGGGGTCGCCTATTGCTCGACGTGCGATGCCCCGATTTTCAAGGACAAAATCGTTGCGGTTGTGGGCGGCGGAAACGCCGGCCTTGAATCGGTTGTGGACCTTTTCCCTTATGCTTCGAAAATTTACGTTATTGTCCGTTCCGGCGAGCTCAAAGGTGATCCGATAACGCAGGAAAAAGTTAAATCGCACAAAAATGTTGAAGTGATTTTTAACGCGTTAACGCAGGAAATTGTGGGGAATGAGTTCGTCACCGGTTTGCGTTACAAAGACGCGAAATCCGGCGAAGCGAAAGAGCTGAAGCTCGACGGCGTTTTTGTCGAGATCGGTATCGTACCCAATTCCGACCTCGTCAAAAATCTGGCGAAGATAAACGACCGCGGAGAAATAATCGTTGACCACAAAACCCAAGAGACCTCGCACACGCGCATCTGGGCGGCCGGAGACGCGACGGATGTTTTATACAAGCAGAACAACATTTCTGCCGGAGATGCCGTGAAGGCGGTTTTGAATATCTACGATCGGATACATGAGCGGCCGAAGAAAAATTGACAAACGGCAGAAGCTGGATTAAAATGAAAGTATGAAGAAAATTCAATTTGTCAGCGTTGTTTGGAGAGAAGGTAAGTATTACGTTGCTCAGTGTTTGAATGTTGACGTTTCTAGCTTCGGGAGAACAAAGAAAACGGCTCTCAAAAACCTTAGAGAAGCCCTCGAGCTTTACTTGGAAGATTTACCGAAGTCAAAAATCACAAGGATTGGGAGACCGTCGGTGCAAACACAGCAATTAGTTTATGCCTAAACTTCTCTCTTCGAGAGAAGTTGTTTCTATCTTGCAAAAGAACGGGCTTGCTTTTGTTTCTCAAAAAGGCAGTCATGCGAAATATAAAAAATTTAGGGACGGACATGAGATCGTCGTGATTGTTCCTGTCGGTAAAAAAGAAATTCCTATGGGCACCCTGCGGTCAATTGTTAGACAATCGCAACTGCCGAAGGAAAAATTCTTTGGGTCGGCGATGGCGGGACGCTTTTTTTCCTGAAAAATCGTGGACTAGCACTCTCTTGACAAGAGTGCTAATAGCGCTTAATATTGACTATATAATTTTTATCGGTCGCAAAATCCCATAAAAACAATGAAATTTCAGCCATTATCAAATCGTGTTTTTCTCGAACCCTTTGGCGAAGAGAAAACCACGAAATCGGGGATAGTTATTCCAGATACTGCCGAAAAAGAAAAGCCGATGAAGGGCAAGGTGCTTGCCGTAGGGCCCGGGAAATTGAACGAGCGCGGCGAACGCGTGGCGATGTCCGTCAACGTCGGAGACACAGTCCTCTTCAAAAAATATGGTCCAGACGAGATTGAAATTGATGGCAAGAAATATCTCGTAGGGGACGAGGACGATATTTTAGCGATTATTCAATAAATGAAAATGAAAAGATTTCCACTAATAACAGCGGGAATCGCAGCGGTCATAGTATTAATCTTTTCATTTTTATCGCTAACAAAACTAGGAGGAATTGGTGACGGAGACCCTTTATATACGTCCCTCCGAATTATTAATAGGGACACACTTCTTCTGGCTTTCTCAATCGTTACAATTATTTTCTACCTTTGGAAAAAAGAAAAATAAATTAACATGCCAAAACAATTAAAATTCAACGAAGACGCCAGAGCGGCGATCAAAAAAGGAATAGATAAACTCGCGGAAGCCGTGCGGATGACGCTCGGTCCGCGCGGGCGCGCGGCTGTGATCGAGAAGGGATATGGCGCGCCGCAGGTAACTTTCGATGGCGTAACGGTGGCAAAGGAGATCGAGCTTGAAGACAAGTGGGAAAATCTTGGCGCCGAGTTTTTGAAGCAGGCGGCGGACAAAACTAACGACAATGTTGGCGACGGAACGACAACCTCCGTCGTTTTGGCGCACTCGCTTATCGAAGAAGGAGAAAAAGCGATACGCGAAAAGGGGTTTAACGTCATTCACTTGGCGGAGGAACTCAAAAAAGCGAGTTTGGCGGTGATCAAACAACTCGAATCCCAGCGCGAACTTATCAATGACAATAAAAAGATCCAGGAAGTCGCTACGCTTTCTGCGAAAGATCCGGAAATAGGCAAGTTGATAGCCGAAGTGATGTCGAAGATCGGCAAAGAAGGCGTTGTGACAATCGAGGATTCGAACACCATCGGCAATTCCTACGAAATGGTTGAGGGAATGCAGTTCGACCGCGGCTACGTTTCGCAATATATGGTCACGAACCAGGAAAGGATGGAATCCGCGCTTGAAGACCCGTATATTTTGGTCACGGACAAGAAGATTTCGGCTATCACCGACATTTTGGCGTTGCTCGAGAAGATCGTAGGGAGCGGCAAGAAAGAGCTTGTCATTGTTGCCGAAGACATTGAGGGCGAGGCCCTGGCCACGCTTATCGTAAACAAGCTCCGCGGCATCTTTACCGTTTTGGCGGTCAAGGCGCCCGGTTTTGGTGATAGGCGCAAAGAGATGCTCCAAGACATCGCGGTTGTGACAGGCGCGCAATTCATTTCCGAAGAGCTCGGCAAAAAACTTGAAAGCGTTGAGGTCAAAGACCTTGGTCATGCGCACAGAGTGGTTTCGGACAAAGACAACACGACTATTGTTGGCGGCAAGGGCGACAGAAAGCACATTGATGAACGCGTGGCACAACTCAAAGCGCAGATCAAGAAAACCGATTCCGATTTTGATAAGGAAAAATTGCAGGAACGGCTCGGCAAGCTTGCGGGCGGAGTGGCCGTCATCAAAGTTGGTTCTCCCACGGAATCGGCGCAGAAAGAATTGAAACAAAGAGTTGAAGATGCGGTTGCGGCAACCCGCGCCGCGATGGAAGAGGGCATCGTGCCCGGAGGCGGCATCGCGCTTTTCAATGTGTCGCGTTCCGCGGAAGCATTTTCTGGTGAAGCCGGAACGATATTACTCCGTATGCTCGAAGCGCCGCTCCGCGCTATTGTTGAAAACAGCGGTGAGTCGTCGGACAAGGTCATAAGTGCGCTCAAAAAAGAAAAAGGAGGATGGACCGGCTTCAATGCGCAAACCAATAAGATCGGCGACCTTAAAGAAGCCGGAATCGTAGACCCCTTGAAGGTTGTGCGCACCGCGCTTACGAATGCCGTTTCCGTCGCCGCGAATTACCTTACCGTAGGAGTTGCAGTGACAAACGTTCCAGAGAAGAAAGAAGGTGGATCGGCAATGCCGCCGATGGGAGGAGAGTATTAGCTACAGTTTTCATTTCTCGGGGGACGGGTCGTTCCGTGGTCGGAACGCCCTTACTCTCGCCGCCTTCGCGGCTCCGAGAAACCCCCGCGAAATGAAAACTTCCGCTTAGGTGAATTGGGAGGCGTACGAAGCAGAAGGTAGTAGGTAGTAGGTAGGTCCCCGCATTTGAAAAGTGCGGGGGCTTTCTTTTTCCGGATGCCTGCTGTAAGGTCTAAACAGGAAATTCATCTTTGAATAAGGAGTAAACAGTGAGAAACAGCAACGGTTTGTGGATGTCCTCTTTGGTCGCCTTTTTGACGGTAATCCTCGTTTTCGCGCCGGTGTCTCTCCAAGCGCAAGGCCAGGAACCGGCTCCGCCGATGCCCCCGCCTCCCGCGCAGGAAGACCCCTACGCCATGAAAGTGGACGTGCCGATGACGATACTCGACCTTGTTTTTACGAACAAGCGGGGCGATATCCTGGGGATCAAATTCGACAATCTCGAGGCCGCGCAGAGCGCCATCGAAGTTTATGAGGATGGCAATCCGCAGAAGTTGGAATTTTTTGAGCCATCGGAAGCGCCTCTTACGACCGTGCTTTTGGTCGAGGCGACTCCATTTGTCGGCTACTACATGCGCTACGAGAATCTGATTACAGCCAGTATTTTCGCGGAGCAGATGCGCCGCAACGATTGGGTTGCTTTGGTCGGCTACGACATGCGTCCGCGGCTTGAAGTGGACTTCACGCACGATTCGAATGAAATTTACGCAGGGCTTTCGAGAATGCAGTACGGCGGATTCAGCGAGGCAAATATGTATGACGCAGTTCTCGACACTCTTGAGCGCCTCAAGGACGTGAAGGGCAAAACCTCGATCATTGTTGTTGGCACGGGAATTGATACCTTCAGCAAGGTAACGTGGGATGACGCTCGCAAGCAAGCACGCAACTATCGCACAACCATTTTCTGCATCGGCACTGCTTGGCCGCTTATTTTGATGGCAGATCGCATCAGCGGCAACTCTCGTTATTCGCGAAACTATCAACGGAAAGCTGACGAACTGCGTATGATGATCCAAGTTGCCGAGGCGCAAATGCGCGAGCTTTCGACCAAGAGCGGCGGCTGGGCGCACTTTCCGCGTTTCATCACGGAACTTCCCGACGTTTACAAATTGATCGCCGGTGGCTTGCGACAGCAACATACGATCGGTTATTATCCGACAAACCGTGACCTTAACGGCAAGACACGCAAAATAGAAGTTCGCTTGTCGAATGCGTTCGAAGATAACCTGCGACGCCGATCCGACCTTAACGGCGACGGCGTCATCGACAAGAAAGATCTCAAAGAAAAGATCATCATTGTGCATAAGCAGGAATACACTCCAGGCAAAGTAGAGTAATTTCTACCCCGCTAGCTCACAAGCTGGCGGGGTATTGACTTTCCGGGGGTTGCGGCAGTAGTGTAATAGCAGGAAATTTAACCTTGAATAAGGAGTAGAACAGTGAGAAACAGAGAGAGTTTTCTGAAGCATGCAGTTATCGGTCTTTTGCTGCCTTTAATGGTGTTTTTGCCGGTATACGCCGAGACCGCAGGACAGATTTCGGCTCCGATTCAAACGCAAACCAGGGAAGATCCTAAACCTTTGCCGCAAGACCATGTTTTGGCGATCATTGACGGGCTAGACCCCGATGTGCGCGCACTCCTGGTTCTACCGGCGCGTACGCTCTTTGAAACCGCTTCTTCCTTGCCGGAAGAAACGCGGGCCAAACTCGCCGACGTTGAGATCAAACTCAAGAAGACGATCGAAGATGTCGAGCTTAAGCATAAGACGGAAATGAAGCGCATGGAGTCCGAGCGCGAACTTTTGTCGAATGAACTCGACCGCCTCACCAAGGCCCCCGCACCCACAGCTGAAACCGCTGCCAAGGAGCGCGAACGCCTCGGCAAGGAAATTTCGAAACGAGAGAAGTCGCTTGCGGATACAGAGAAGAAGCTCGCCGTTGTTGGCGCAAAGATTGCAACCGAAAACAGAGAAAAAGAACGCGAGAAACTCCTCGACGAGCGGCAAAAGCTTTCCTCGAAGAAGGCGGGCCTCGAAAACGAAAACAATCTGCTGAAGTCGCAGATCGATTCGCTTTCCGTTTCGTCCGCTGACTGGAATCAGACGAGGAGAGAAAAGCAGCATCTGATGCGTTGCCGCATTCAGTCGCTCGACGCCACTCTCGCCGTTGAAGGGACTACCTATATCCAAAAGGAGATGGCCTATGCTTTTGCGGCGATGAAGCTCAAGCTTTTGACGAATTGGCTGGGAGACGAGAAGACGCTTTTGGCTGCCATCGCGAACAATACCGTCTCCACAATTTTGAATTATTCTGATTTCGAAAACATCGGCTTCCGCACGCTTCAAAACCCGAAATGCAAGCCGGGCAAGAAGTGCAAAAGTTGGAAGAGCGACGAAAAAGGACAAAGGCAGGACTTAAAGAAGGGTGAAGAGATTTACAAGATATTAATGGATCGCGGCAAGATCAAACCGCCCGTCGACGATCCTGTGGTACAAAACTACATTCAGGACCTCCGAGACGCGCTTGTTCAGAATTCCGACATCAAACCAGGAAATGATATTAAGGTCGTTGTCGTAAACGACGACGCGATCAACGCTTTTGCTTTTCCGGGATATTTCTTCATTAACAAAGGTTTATTGCTTGCCTTGGAAAATGAGTCGCAACTCTTCGGTGTTATGGCCCATGAGCTTGCGCATATTGCAGCGCGCCACGTTTACCGGGGAGAAAAAGCCGCAAATAAGCGTGGGAAGATTCTCCAGATCGCGCAGACGGTGCTTTATTTTCTAGCCATGTACGTTGGCATCCCTCTTTGGGTTTTCTATGCCGCCTATTATGGCCTGCAGCTCGGAACCGTTTATCTCATTGCCCAACTCCTCCATATCTCGCGCGACTTCGAAGCGGAGGCGGATTTGCTTGGAGCTCAATATACGTTCAGAGCAGGCTACGATCCCCGCGCGTTCATTGATACCTTTGATCTTATCGCGCGCATCTCGAGGCGCGACCCCATGGCTCAGCCGTGGTATGTGGGTCACCCTTCGCACTATATCCGCATGTATGCCGGCTATTCCGAGTGGCTGTATTTGAACTCGGTTAATCCTGCGAAGGCGGCGAATCTCAAAACCGACAGCACGCGTTTCCACGAAGTGCAGGATCGGCTCCGCGCTTGGAACGAGAAGTTCAAGCAGGAACATCCGGAAGAATACCGGCCGACGCTCAATCCTCGCAAGCAGAAAGAAGAGGGTTGTCCCGCCGACCAGACGATCAAAGACATTCCGGTTATTCCCGAACCGAAAACAACTACTCCCGAAATTCAGTACATTAACTAAATTCAAGGGCCCGTCGCTTCGTGCGACGGGCTTTCATCATTGGTTGACAGGTTGCAATCGACGCCTATACTGTAAACAGGTAATTTTTGAATATCGAAGAGGTGAGTGATGAGAAAGTCGGCGTTGTTCGTGGTTTTGTTTGTGGCTGTTGGTTTGCTCCCCGGCACGGCGTTTGCGCAAAGCGATCCCGAAAAGGGCTCGGTCGAAGGGATTATCGGCGCGGGGTACACCAAGGCGAACTATTTCACGGAGAAAGCCCGCGGCTACGACCTCTTGCTCGGCATGCGGTTTCGCGTCGGGCGATCCGGAAGGGAAATTTAGCCGCCTCGGCGCCTTCGGCTCGTTCGAATACACGCCCGTCTCAAGTGAGAAAATCGCCAATGACTATTTCGGCCAGCTAAAAGTGAGCGAAAGCTTGCTAGTCGTGAAGACCGGTTTGAGCGTGAGCTTGGTGCGTCGCGACCGTTTCGAGATCCTTGTAAACGGCGGAGCGGCTTTTACCCGCAACCACCTCGCTTTTGCGGCTCCCGATCCATACTACCGCAATCGCTGGCAGGACATCTGCCGCTATTTAGAGAACGGCGTTTGCCAAAGTTCTTGGTCGGTTCGTGGCAGCTTCGAGCCGAACTTGCGCATTTATCCGCAGGGCAGGGAGAAGCACTTCTATTTCGGCGGGGCGTACGATGTCCCGATGAAGCGCTTCGGCTTCGTGATTGGCGGAAGCTGGTAATTCATACCACCCGCTTCGAGCATTGACTCGAAGCGGGATTTTTTTTATCGTTTAGTCAGCCGTTTTGAAGTTTTAAGGAGAATATCCATGCGACTTGTCGAGCCGAAAGTATTTTTGTTCGGAGAAACGAGGATTATTGAAGAAGGACTTCAGGCTTTTCTTGACCATATTGGTGCAAGCGACTGGACTTCAGACGCGCCAACCGACAGCGAAAAAGTCATCGAGGTGATGGGCCGTCTTTGCTACCGCAGTTGGCGACCAGGCATGAATCCTAATGTTACGAAAGTGCGAACGGAAAACGCCGATTACATGGACAACATTTTGGACGTTAAACACGGTTCTGTGCTGGAACATTGTTTTCTCAATTTCATTTTCGCCGATGTGAGCCGCGTGTTTACTCACGAACTTGTGCGACACAGGGTCGGTACTGCTATTTCACAGGAAAGCCTGCGTTTCGTGCGTTTGGACGACTTAGGCCTTTGGGCTCCGACCGTGATCCGCGAAGACGATAAAGCGATGACAATTTTCAAGGAAACTTTCAGTATGTTGGAAAAGTTGCAGTTGAAGCTTGCCGACCATTTTCGGCTTGATGATGAAGGAGTAAAGTTCAAATATAAGAAGATCGTCACTTCCGCTATGCGAAGAATTGCGCCGATCGGACTTGCAACGAACATCGGCTGGTCGGTGAATCCGCGCACACTGCGTCACGTGATAGAAATGCGCACCGCTCCCGGAGCCGAAGAAGAGATCCGCCTGGTTTTCGGCAAGGTTGCGGAAATCGTCCGTGCGCGCTACCCAAATCTTTTTGGCGATTATACTATCGAGGTGGTTGATGGCTTGCCGTGGTATAAGACGGAAAACACGAAAGTTTAATTTTCTGCGGGCCGCGCACCTCATTGCCGGCCCTTTTGATTTCAAAAAACGCGAAGCGGTTACGTGATGGCGAGTAAGGCAGCGGAACTTCACCTACATTCAATTTGGAATCCGACCGCTTTATTCCCTGAGCCCGTCGAAGGGATATCCAGAGTTGGGACTGCCTTCGACTTCGTCCCGCCGCTGCGGAACTCCGCTCAGGCAATAAGCAAGTTTCTTTATCTGCGATTTGCATAAGATTTGTTAGTGGTCGGATTCCATTTTGAACTTTCGTCACTATCATTAACCAACAATTGTGTTATAATGGTAGTACTTTGATTTTTTGTTATTGATGTTATTGGTGTTGCGGATTAATTTTTTACTGTTAAAATAACAATATGACCATTTTTTACATTGTTTTGGCCGTATTGGCCGTTTGGTTCGCCGCTACATATAACTCATTTATCCGCCTGCGCAATCGCGCGCGCGAGGCGTGGTCGGACATCGATGTGCAGTTGAAGCGCAGATACGACCTCATTCCGAATCTTGTGGAAACCGTGAAGGGCTATATGGCGCACGAACGCGGCGTTTTCGAGAAAGTAACGGAGGCACGCGCAAGGGCGATGGGTGCTGGAGCGAAAGATAAAGCCGGAGCCGAAAATATGCTAAGCGGCGCCTTAAAGTCCCTTTTTGCTGTTGCCGAAAATTATCCGCAACTCCGAGCAAGCGAGAACTTCAAACAGCTCCAGGATGAGCTTTCCGACACCGAAAACAAGATTCAAGCCGCCCGCCGTTTCTATAACACGAACGTCCGCGACCTGAACATCAAAGCGGAAACATTTCCATCGAACCTTATCGCGCGCCTATTCGGTTTCGCGAAGATGGAATTTTTCGGCAATTTGGATGAGGCCGAGCGCTCTCCTGTCCAAGTTAAGTTCTAAATGGCAAATTTATATTCGCAAAAGGACTCTAATATAAGGAGGACGTATTTTTTGTTCGCCGGATTTTTCATTGTCATCATCGCTCTCGGCTGGTTTTTCTCGTATGCCTACCAAAGCCAAGGGATTTTGATTTTTGCGGTAGGATTCAGCACCATCTCTGCAGTCGTGAGCTACTGGTTGTCGGACAAGATCGCGCTTGCGCTTGCAAGGGCGAGGCAAATCGAGAAAAAAGATAATCCCTATCTCTGGAATATGGTTGAGAATTTATGTATCACGGCAGGGCTCCCCATGCCGCGCGTCTACATTGCGTCCGAGGGGCAGATCAATGCCTTCGCGACCGGCCGCGATCCGGAACACGCGGCGATAGCCGTAACGGAAGGCGCGCTCAAGCGCCTTGAGAACGAAGAATTAGAGGGTGTCCTGGCCCACGAACTCTCGCACATCGGCAATCGTGATATTTTGGTTTCAACTGTGGCCGTAATTTTGGCGGGAGTGATCGCGCTTTTGGGCGACATGTTCTTGCGCTCGATGTTTTGGGGTGGGATGCGCAGTCGTGACAATGACAATCGCGCAGGAGGCGCTTTAATGCTTATTGGCATTGCGCTTTCGATTCTCGCGCCCATCGCCGCCTTGCTTATCCAGCTTGCAATTTCGCGAAAACGTGAATTTTTGGCGGACGCATCGGGGTCGCTTCTCACGCGCTATCCCGAAGGACTTGCAAAAGCGCTAGAGAAGATTGGGCGCGATAACGTGCCGATGAAATTCGCCGCGCACGACTCAACCGCGCACCTGTGGCTCGATAATCCGTACAAAAAAACTTCCTGGTTCCACCGGCTCTTCATGACCCACCCGCCTATAGAGGAGAGAATTGCGGCTTTGCGCGGAGTGAAGAAATAACTACTGGCGGGGACTAGTGGACGATGTTAGAACCTGTTTTGAGAACGCTGTTGGGAGGTTTTACATACCAAATCTGTCGCTTACCTTCGCTAAAATCAGCTAAATCTACTTACCTTACCCTGCGTTTCACTGTATATTTTCGTAAAATAAAAAAGGGGCCAGGGTTGTATTTCTCTGGCCCACACAAGGTATATATTTCTTATGCCCTGGAAACAGACAGAAGTTTGTACACGTCTCTCGTCAAACCGTCATTGTTGTAACTCTCAACCGACACCAGGTCATTCAGTGCAATTGCCATATCCAGTTCTTCTGCCCTGTCGTGGAATGACTCCCCGCCTATTTGTATCAGGGAACCCACACTATGGGTTTCAAACTTCAAGACAATTTTCTTATCTGCAGGCGTTACTATTGTGACAAATGAGTCCTCTTCGGTCTTTTGTGCAATGTTTTTTTCAACAACTCTGCCCTCCAATACAACAGGTTTCCAAAGTATCATCAACAAGACCACGACGCCGACAACCACTAGGAAAATGTCCCACCCAGTGCTCATTTCAACCTCGCTTTTTTGAACGATTTGTTCTAGCTACTACCCTATCACCGATGCAATTTTGTGTCAAGTGGCCCGCTACCCCTACCCCGCTACTCACTATTGTTTTCCGAAAAGTTCGGGTGTCCCACTCTCCTATTAAAAACAGCCCTTATAAATCGGGCCGATTTGGGTGGCGGAGGGTGTGGGACTCGAACCCACGAGGGATTGCTCCCGCACGCTTTCCAAGCGTGTGCCATAGCCGCTAGGCGAACCCTCCAGTTTTTAACACTTTACTTTAGCTGGCCGGAAATGGCAATTCCATTTTTAATTTAAGATTTGCTAAAATTTACCTATATGGCATCAGTAGCAGAGTTCAAAAAATCGTTTTTAGCGGAGATCGACAAAATCGAAAGCCGCGAGGAATTGGAGAAATTGCGCGTGAAATATTTGGGCCGCGAGAAAGGTCTCGTTACGGCCGTTTTGCGTTCGCTCGGTGGTATGCCCATCGAGAAGAGGAAAGAGATTGGCCCGCAGGCCCAAGGCCTGAAGCAAGAAATAGAGAAGCTTTTGAGCAACAGAAAGGAAATTTTAGAAACCAAAGAAACAATGGCGAGCGTGGACTTGACCGCTCCCGGACGAAAACCCGCGCGCGGTCATTTACATCCCTTGACGCTCGTTGAAGACGAGATCCGCCGCATTTTTATGGCGATGAATTTCTCCGTCGTCGAAGGGCCGGAAGTCGAAAGCGATTATTACAACTTCGACGCCCTTAACATCCTGCCCGATCATCCCGCAAGGGACGCGTGGGACACAATTTGGCTACGCCAAAATCAGATCAAAAATCAAAAATCAAAAATAAAAAATGGCGGCAGATTGTTATTGAGAACTCACACGAGCCCGGTGCAGATCCGCTACATGGAAGAGCACAAGCCGCCGTTCCAGATAATCGTTCCGGGGAGAGTTTTCCGCTACGAAGCGACGGATGCGTCGCACGAAGTAAATTTTTATCAATTTGAAGGTCTCATGGTCGGCAAAAACGTCACATTCGCGAATTTCAAATTCGTCATCGAAGAATTTTTCAAGAGGTTTTTCTCCGCCAAAGGCGGATCCGCCTCTGGCGGAAAGAGGCCTCAAATAGAGTTCCGTTATCGGCCGAGCTATTTCCCATTCACGGAGCCGAGCGTCGAGGTAGACATCAAATTAGGCGGCAAGTGGCTCGAGGTCATGGGCGCCGGTATGGTCAACCCCCGAGTTTTCGAATACGCGCACTACAATCCACGCGATTTCCAAGGATTCGCTTTCGGAATGGGCGTCGACCGCCTTGCAATGATCAAATACAAGATTCCCGACATCCGCATGTTTTACTCCGGCGATTTAAGATTTATCAAGCAATTTTAAAATGGAAAGAATTTCTACAACTCAAGAGAATGTAGCGGAAAAGCTGCAGGCGTTTCGAGCGGACATGGAAGAAATTAAGAAACAAGAAGACGCGGGAAGCGGAACGGCGCATTTTTTGAACATGGAATTCAACCCGGAAGATTTATTGCCGGAGGATATGGCGATATACGAAAAAGTATTGAAAGGGACGATTACATGGGAGGATTGGAAAGAGTACGAAGACAGCATTATAGATCCCGAAACTAATACGGTAAGAACGGGCGTGTCAGCCACAAGATACATTTTTAAGGCATTTATCGGCAATAAAGCGACCATACCTCTTATGTCTAAAGAACGAGCGCAAAGGTGATTATAAATTCGCATTATTATATAAGAAATTCTTCTCATTAGTATTATTCGTTTCATTCGCACGTATTAGTATATTGGTATTACGCTTGTCCCATGAAATTTTCTTATTCTCTCATCAAAAAACTCCTGCCGAAGGCACCGTCGAAGCCGAAACTTGTGGAGGCGCTCAACTTGCGCGCGTTCGAAACGGAAAATGCTGCGGGGGATGCCTTCGAGGTCAGCTTGCCGCCGAACAGATACTCCGACGTGTCGTCTCATCTCGGGATCGCGCGTGAGGTGAGCGCTATCTTTGGCGGGAAGTTTTCCGCCAGAGGCGGATCCGCCCTCGGCGGAAAAAATCCGGTAAAAACGATCATCAATCCACCGACGAACAAAGGATTCATTAAGCTCGACATCAAGGATCAGAAACTTTGCCCGCGCTACTCGGCGCGCTACTTCGAACTCAAGGGCGCGGTCGGGCAGTCGCCGAAGTGGATGCAGGAAATTTTGCGTTCCTGCGGCATTAAATCGATCAACAACATCGTGGACGTGATGAACTACGTGATGCTCGAGACGGGTCAGCCGATGCACGCTTTTGATGCTGATTCAATCGCGGACTCACACGGAATGAACGCAGACCAACGCGGAAAGGGTCGGCGTAAGTCAGCGTCAAGCTCGCCTCGCTATCGCTCCGGCGAAGCGGGTCGGCGTCAGTCAGCGACTATTGTTGTACGCAGGGCGCGGAAAGGAGAAAAGATAAAAACTTTGGACGGACAAAAATTTATCCTAGATAGCGATATTTTGGTCATCGCCGATAAAGAGAAGCCGCTTGCCATTGCCGGGATTAAGGGCGGAGAGGACTCGGGCGTCGGGCCGAAAACAAAGCGCATAATCATCGAGGCCGCAAATTTCAGCCCGGCTTTTATCTACAGAGCAGCGAGAAAATTGAAATTGCAAACGGACGCCTCGGCGCGATTCAGCCATGGCATGAGTCCGGCACTCACGGAGTGGGGGCTTGATCGCGCGACCGAGTTGCTTCTCAAAACCGGCGCGTGGCTTTTGGACACGGTTGATTTCTATCCGAGGCCCGCTGGGGATGAGGTCATTGAGTTCAGTCCAGCGCGGTATGAAGCCGTGATCGGCTCGCCGGTTGATGCCGCGCGCGCGCAAAAGTATTTCGCGGCGCTTGGGTTTTCGCTTGAGTCGTTAAAGAAAAAATTGCGCGACGCAAACGCTTTTTTGGTGCGAATTCCGGCTTGGCGCAACGATATCGAAGAGCCGGAGGATTTGATAGAAGAGGTCGCCCGCCTTGAGGGATATGGAAAGTTCCGCCCGAAGGCCCCGCTCGTAAGCGCATTTCCCGCACATCAGGAAGACACGGTAACACTCAAGGAAAAAACAAGGAGAATTCTCACGGGCTTGCAGATGGACGAAGTTTATAATTCTTCATTTGTCGGCGATGCCATGATTTCGAGAGGGAAAAAGCTGGGATGCGACCTAAAACCGGCGGAGCTTGAAAATCCGATCGCCGAGGACAGGAAATATTTGCGCCCCGCGCTTATTCCGCTCTTGATGAAAAACGCAGAAGATAATTCAAGATTTTTTGACGCCATCCGAGTTTTTGAGATAGGAAAAACTTTCTCGTATGGTCTGCGCAGTTCTGCGTCTAGTCCCCGCCTGCGCCAAGGCTCTGGTGGGCAGGCGCGTCAGTCCGCGATAGCCGAGAGGCTATCATTGGGCATGGCGCTCGCGGCGAAAAAAGACCCGAAGCTGGTTTTGGAGGTTAAGGGGCTGGCGGAGGAATTGATGAAAGGCCTGGGAGTGGACGACGCCGAGATCGTTCCTGCGGGAAATTTCCTGCGTATCGAAGTTGAGAATAAGGTTTTAGGAATTATCGGGCACGCCGCGCTCGAAAAGGGCTGGCACGCCGCCTTTGCCGAGCTTGACCTCGAGAAAGTAATGCAATTTACGGAGGAAGCAAAAGAATTCATTCCGCTTAGGCGTTTTCCGGCGGTCCTTCGCGACGTTTCGGTACTCGTCTCAAAAGATGTGCGCATCGGCGAGGTTATCGAGGAGATCCAGGACGCGAACCGCAAACTTATTGAGAATGTGGACTTGGTTGATGAATACGAAGACGAAAAATTGGGAGGAAAACAAAGCTTGACCTTGCGTATCATTTTTCAATCAGACGAGCGGACACTTACCGATGCCGAAGTGAACGCCGAGATGGAAAAAATATCCGCGGCGCTAAAGAAGGAATTCAGGGCGGAGATAAGATAGCGCGAGCGCCAAAAACTAAAGAGCAAGATACTACCATTATGCACCATATGGTGTATAATGGTAGTAAATCGTAAAACGGGCAGGTGCAGATACGCAGGTAATAGAAGCGGCCAATCGTGAGATTGGCACGCTATTTTTGTCCCACGGAACCATTCGCGCGAATGGTTCCATGGGAGAATTTTTGTTTTTCGAAAAAAAGAAAACGCCGGCAGGGTTGAACCGTCGGCGTGAAGGGTGCAGACCTCTCGTGCTCCTTGGCAGTTGCCTTCCGACTTTTGGTCGGAATTTTCCCGGCGCTTATCTGCTTTTGCGCCTGAATAGGAATTCGCTGCCGTTGGATGCTTCACGGGAGGAAACTCTCGCTCGCGGGTTAGAACCGCGTGGCGGTTGGGGTTGATCGAGAACGACTAGGCGTTCTCGATGTCCTCTTCGGGCCAGAGGGTCTCGGCGACCCAATTTCCATCCTCGTCCTGTAGGGCGAGGAAGAAAACCGGTCCGCTAGACCATGGCTCGGCTTGTACCTCCTCGTAGAACACGTCTCCCTCGCGGAAGGTGTATTTGTAGAGGGGATACTCGTCTCCGAACATCCCGGAGTAGGATCGTCCGCTCGGCTCTTGCCGAACGCATGGCTCTACAACCGGGACGAGGACATCCACACTTTGCCGGTGGTTGGAGAGAACGGCGTTAACCGTCTCGCTTCGGCCGGTGAAGTGCTTCTTGCCGCACCCCGCGAGGAGTGCTTGGGCTTGGGGCGTGAGCCCCCTGTCTTGGTCGCACCGCATGGTGCACCTCCTTGGCTGTCCCGACTCATGTCGGGACGGGATTCCTCGGCTAGGCCGAGGTTCTTCTAAGTAATGGTTAAACGGATCGAGCAAAATACTCTCACCATTTTTTGCCATCACCGAGCAATCCCTTGCCTTGGAAGTTGCCAAACGCCCAACCCCATCGTGCTACCGGGAAGTATAGCGCGCTTTCAAATTTTTGTCAAGCATGGTAAAATAAGCCAAAATGAAAGAGAATCACGAATCCAAAATAATGCCCTCGAAAACGGAGTTTTTGAAAAACCTTGAAGAGCGGTTTGCGGAAGCGAAAGAGGTAAAGGAGGTTGCTGATGAGCTAACAGAGGCCGGTTACGAGTCGTATCTCGTGGGCGGTTGCCTTCGCGACCTTATGCTTGGCCGCGAGCCGAAAGATTGGGACATTGCGACGAACGCGCGGCCGGAGGAGATCCAAAAAGTATTTCCCGATAGTGTTTATGAAAACCAATTCGGTACTGTTTTGGTTAAACCAAAACCGCAGACCAACGCAGACAGTACGCAGACAAACGCGGAAGATGTTCTGCGTAGTTCTGCGTTAAGTCCGCGCAAGTCCGCGCTAAACGTGGTGGAAGTTACCACGTTTAGATCGGAGGGCAAGTATACGGACAAGCGCCATCCGGACGAGATTCGATTTGCAAAAACTGTAGATGAAGATTTGTCGCGCCGGGATTTCACGATTAACGCGATGGCGTTTGAGGTGACGACAAATAAACGCCGTGCCGAGGGCCTTGTTGACCCTTTCGGCGGGTTGGAAGATCTGCGGCAAGGCGTAGTTCGCACAGTAGGCAACCCCGGAGAGCGATTTTCGGAGGACGCATTGCGCCTAATGCGCGCGCCGCGGTTTGCGGTGGAGCTTGGATTTGAGATAGAAATGAACACCCGCCGCGCAGTCGAAAAATTATCCGGCGAGCTAGAAATGATAGCCAAGGAACGCATACGCGATGAATTCATAAAGATCATCGAAACCCGCGATGCCGCGCGCGGTATAATTTTACTTGAAGAGCTGAACCTTTTGCGCAACGTCTTGCCGGAACTGCGCGAGGGATTAGGAGAAGAACAAAACCACCATCACATCTACAATGTTTTCGAGCATAATAGGCGGGCGCTTGATTATGCCGCGAAGCAGGGATATCCCTTGTATGTCCGCCTCGCCGCGCTTTTACATGACATCGGCAAACCGAAAAGCCGCGGCTGGCAAGACAATCCGGAAGGGAAAAGAGTGCTGAACGGGAAAAAGGGCGACTGGACATTCTACCAGCACCAATACATCGGTGAGAAAATGGCACTCCGAGCTCTCGACCGCCTTCGCCTTCCGAAGGACTTAACTGAAAAAGTGGCGCTTCTTGTGCGCGAACATATGTTCAACTACGAAGCTGGAGTTGTGACCGAGGCCGGAGTACGCAGGTTAATTGCGCGCGTGGGTATCGAAAATATTGATGATTTGATCAAGGTCCGCGAAGCGGACCGAATTGGCTCGGGCGTAGAGAAAGCAGTTCCCTATAAACTGCGCCATTTTCGTTTTATGGTGGAGAAAGTCGGAAAAGACCCAATATCCGTTACAGCGCTTAAAGTGCGAGGCGAAGATGTGATGAAAATTTTGGGCATTGAACAGGGACCGAAGGTCGGCTGGATATTGTGGGCTCTTTTTGACGAAGTGCTGGATGAGCCGGAAGAAAATACTAAAGAGAATTTAGAAGTTAAGATTAAACAGTTGGGGAAATTATCGGACCAGGAATCGGAGGCATTGTCGGAAAAAGCTAAAGAGAAAGTTAAGGAGGCGGAACAGGAGGTTGAGGCGGAGATGAAAGAAAAGTATTATGTGAAGTAATGGCATCATTTCGTGACGAAAGAATTTGGCGGTGGCTCACGAACGTCTGGACGGTTATTTACTTCGTCTTTTTATTCATCGATTTTTTTTCGATGAGCCGCTATTCGTTCGTGGTTGTGCCGCTTAGCTTCCTCTATATCGGAATTTTAAGTATTTATGTGAGTACGAAGGAGTTTGACCGATGGTATGTGAAGCACAGCGGCCAGCATCCCGGAGAGCTTTTCGTTGCGCTCTGGACCGTTGTCATCTTGGCGTTATTTTCTTTTTCGGCTTACTTTGGGCAGGAATTTGAACTGGCGCACGAAACGGTCGCGGTCTATATTGCCATTCTTTCGATCTTTGCCGTGACGCAGAGGTCGAAGATGCTCTACCGCGAGGCGGTGAAGCGCAAGGAGCAGACAGAAGCATTAGAAGAAGTTGCGGTCGAATAAGTTCCGCGAATAACCCTTGATAAAAAAGATGGTTGGTAACAAAAACGAAAAGCAAATAAAAATTCTGGCGATTTCTGCATCACCGAAAAAGAATGGTCGTACCGGTGGTTTGTTACAGAAATTTATAGCGGCCGCAAAGCGCAATGGGGCAAAAGTGGATCGTCTCGACCTTTACCAGCTTAAGCCGAAGATTGGGAATGTGAGCGGAAAGCTCGGAACGATAATGAAGAAGCCAAACGGCTGGCAAAAGAAAATTCTTGACGCAGACGGCATTGTGGTGGCTACGCCGACTTATTGGTTCAACGAGCCCGGCATATTAAAGAATTTTATAGATCGGCTTACGATTTTCGAAGAGTCGGGCTTCCTTTTAGAAGGAAAAGTTGCCGGCTTCATCGTTTATTCGCCGAGTGGCGGCGAAACCAACGTTCTCGAAAATATGGCCATGGTTTTCAGTCACCAAGGGCTGCTCTTGCCTCCTTATAGTTTAATTTTTTACCGCGATCCGAGCGATAAATGGGCGACGAGAGATATTGTTTTACTCGCCAAAAATATGATTCAGCTGATTCGGTCATCGAAAAAGGCTGCCTTGAACTGGGATTATCCCGGCTCACAATACCATCTTTCCCCAAAAGAACTTTTAAACAATGCGAAGAAAAGAAAACATTACTACCCCGATGTTTGAATTTAAAAATCTCCAATGAAAGCTCGCATCAAACGTTTTCATAAAGACATGCCCCTGCCGGAGCGGAAAACGAAGGGTGCCGCGGCTTTTGATCTCCACGCGCGGGAAGATGTTTTGATTGCGCCTGGCGAGATCGGCTATGTTCCGCTAAACATTGCGGTCGAAACGCCCGACGGACACTTTTTGCTTCTCGCGGCGCGAAGCTCCACGCATAAGAAAGGACTTATCATGGCGAACGGCATCGGCATCGTCGACCCCGATTATTGCGGAGATGAAGACGAGATTACGGCGGCGTATCTGAATTTTTTGACCGAACCAGTGATGGTTGAAAAGGGCGAACGCATTGCCCAGGGGATGTTCGTGCAATTTTCGGTTGCGGAATGGGAAGAAGTAGAAAAGCATGACAAAAAATCCCGTGGTGGGTTTGGGAGTACGGGGAGCAAGTAGGTAGTAGGTAGTAGAAGAAACAAAAAACCGAGGCATGGGGCCTCGGTTTTTTCAGCAAGATTAAAATAATTGCCTTAGTTATCTGAACCGCCGCCGCCGAATATTCCCGTGAAGGCGTTGATAATGGCTTCGATGGCATGAACGATAGCTTCAATAAGTGCCGTCATAAGTTCATAATAGCATAAAAAAACAGGCCGGGGCGTAGAATGGGGTGGCGGCAGTTTAGACAGATCGGAGGCTTACTTGACATATTTATTGGGAAATGCTAGTGTTATCTTGTCAAGTATGAATCCCTTGCATATACAACTGAGCGCATACGCCTATTATTCAACCTCCTCGAGGCTAGTTTTATGGCGTTGAAATAATAGGCGATCAATATTTCAAAATCTCAAACTGGCCTTGAGGCTTGAGGGGCCAGTTTTTTAGTTCCTTGAAAAGGCAAGCCAACTAACCACAGGAGGGAGGGAGGAAAGGATGCAACTAAAAATCAATCGTGATCTGATGGCAGCAAGGCAAAGAGATTTCGCGGCAAAACTCTTTTACTCGTTGATGAGAGGGCTTGCAGAAGCAGGGCGAGAGATCTGCGACATTGGGTCTACGGTCGAAATTGATTCGTTGGAAGCAGACCCCATCAATCAAGTTGTCGAACGGGCACATGCGGAAAGTATGAAGCTCGGTGAATATTCTCGATACGCTTCATCCTGGGGAACGATCGAACTGCGAAACGCCATCTCTGGATTTTTTGCAAAGCGTGGCGTTTCCAATATCGACCCCAAAACCGAAGTCATGGTGTCGAGGGGAATCGTCGATAGTGTGGACAAAGTAATTGCGTCGCTGGACATTACCCATGTCGTCATTCCCAGCTGTGCCCCCTATTATGCCGAGACGTTTTCGGTGTTGCGGAGGAAAGAAATTATCGTCGCACCCCTCAACCTGATGACAGGAAGCCTCGACCTCGAAGTACTGAGGGCACGATTAATGGCTTCAGGTGGCGTGAAGGGGAAGGTTCTAATGTACATCACCCATCCCTCCGCCCCCGCAGGGACGGCGATGAGCGACCGTTTCATCGAAAATCAGTTGATTCCGTTTTTGCGAAAGAACGGCATCTGGCTTGTAAGCGACAGCTACATTTCGGCGACCCGTTTCGATGGTAAGACTATTCGTCCAATTCTAAGTTTTGCGGGGGCGAAAGATGTTGCCGTCGAGGCGATCACGGTATCAAAGGAGCTTGGGCTTCCCAGCGCACGAGCAGGGGGGATCGCGGGCAACGCGCAAATCATCGAAGCCGTACGGATTTACGCGGCAACGATGATCGACACGGTCGCATTGCCTTCGCAACGGCTTGCCGCGATGGCGTTGGATGAGATTGATCCTGCTATCGCGGGGAATCGGATCGAGCAAGAGCTGAAGGACGAGATACTCCCGCGATTCGAGGCGATGCAATGGCCAGTGATCGTACCAAAAGCGGGCATTGACATGCTACTTTCTGTGCCACCTGGATTCATCCGACGTGGTGTCAGGGATCCCGCGCTCGTGGCTTCTTTCTCGATCTTGAGGCGGTTCGGGATCGCGTTTTTCCCATGTACTGTCTTCAGTAATGACAAAAGTGGACGGTTTAACCTCCGTCTTGTACTGAAACAAAGAATGGGAAAGATTCCGCGAGCGCTTGATTCGCTTTCAAAACAAGGATTCAACTGGAGAAGTGATAAGCCATGCGAAAAGGATCTAGCCTTTCTCCGGGCCAAGGTAGCAAACCTTGACCTAACGAAACTTTAGCAAGTTCCTTGGTCGTTAAATTCGGAGGCCTGACCAGCCTCCTTTTCAAAACCCACGGTTTTGAATAATTTCCTACACGGAGAGGACACCGAGTTTCCCCTCTCGCCTCGCTGGAGCTTCGGCGAAGCGGGCCGACCACCCCTCGTTCGATTCCCGGCATCCGAAACCAAAGTGGAAAATTGTGTTTTGAGAGAAGCTATCGCAGGAACAAAAAGCTCGGTTCCGCTCATGCGGATTTTTGTTCCGAGATGCAGATGCGCTCCACCGCAGGAGTGGAGCGACATCGGTTCTCTCAAAACACAAGTTGGAACTAGTCGGGCCGCCGGGAATCGAACCCGGTCTTTACGCACCCGAAGCGCACGTACTACCGGTATACTACGGCCCGCACACAATCCAATATTAGTTAATCGTCGGCAAATAGCAAACAGATATTAAGTTGCTATTCGAAAGATCCTCAAGATCGTAAGCGCCGCGAGAGCATTGAAAACCGCATTGCCAGCAAGAGTTACAAAAAATATCTGCGAGAGGCGATATCCCAGGAAGGAAAGAGGCACGACCAAAAGTTCGTTTGGTACTGGGATAAATGCGGCGAAAAGAAAAAGCGCGACAAGCGGGCCGATCCTATATTTTTCTTTTATTTTTTCGAGATCGGTCGCAATATGTTTGTCTTGCGGAGAAAGTATCAGCCGCCCGGTTTTGCCGATAAGATATCCACCGAGGTCGCCGATGCTCATTCCGGCGATGATCAGAATAACTGCGAAAGGGATATTGAGTCCCGCCGCCTGGAATGCAGGGAGGAATGTTATCGCCGGAACAGGAAAGGCGAGATTGAACCCGCTTACGATAGCAAAAAGAAAAATTCCGATGTATCCGTAGGCGGAAATAAGCCCTTGCGCGAGGTCGTTTTCGGAGACCTCGACCCCGAACCAAAGGCCGAATGCCGTAATCGAAATGACCGCTATTGCCGGGCCGAAATAATGGAGAACAACTTTGCGGCGAGCCATTCCCTAATGATAACCCTTGTTTTTTGAGGTAAAAAGCGGTTTACTGCTTAGCTTTTTATCCACAAGTCAGCCATGTCCCTGAACCCTTGACGGCTTTTGCGGCTGGTGTATAATAGACATACGAATGAAGACCTACAAAAACCACGAACAGGATAGCGGCTAATCGGGGCGCCTTTTGGCGCATACGAAATAAACCGCTGTCGAAGCGGTTTTTTGGTTGTTCAGAGATGATTGCAGCTTGAAAATTCACTTGCAAAGATTTTCAAAAATCTGTGTGGGTGACGCTGGAAATGTAGAGTCCGGCGATAGTATCCATTCGACAAGCTCAGGATTGATCCTCAATTCTGAATTGTTTCGTGGATCAAATATCAGAAGCTCTGCGTCATTATGTCCTGCTAGTGGCAGGATAGCGGACTAAACGTCCGTGCCGTGGGATCGCATTTCTCACGGACCCAATTTCTAATGGCGAGCAGAGCAAGTTCGCGCTTCACTTTTGGTTGAAAAAAGAAACAGCCACCCTCGTGGCTGTCAGTGATAGTGTGCTTGGCTTACGTTGAGCAAAGCACTTCGGCTACGAAAACGGTCTTGTCGGGAAAGCGCTCATGTTGCACATCTTTCGCTTGCGCCAAAGCACTTTCTTCGTCGCGAGCGGTGACTGTGCCAATTTGGTGCAGGCGTCCGGCACTATAGAACTCGTCTACCAATAAGACGTAGTGTTTCATTGTCTTACTCCTCCTATCTCCCAAGGTGTTATTGCTTATTGCATTATACACCAGCAAGTTCCCTCTGTCAACTTTTAACCAAAAGTGAAGCGCGAACAGCCCCGACGTAAAAGTCGGGGTGTTAGTCAGCATTGGGATGGTTGGCAATGATCCGCAAGGATCAAATAAGGGCGAATGGTGGATGCCTAGACATCAAAGGGCGATGAAGGACGTGGCGTAGCAGCGATATGCCTCGGGGAGGTGCGTAGCAACCTGCGATCCGGGGATTTCCGAATGAGGAAACTCTACCGCGTAAACCGCGGTAAGCCGTGCTTTGCACAGAAATCCTAAATTCAAAATCCTAAACTCTAAACAAATTCAAATATCAAAATCCAAAATTCAAAACCGTTTTGAACGTTTAACTTTTGTGTTTTGAGCTTGTTTAGGATTTAGAGATTAGAGCTTAGAGTTTCCGCGCAGAGCGCGGCGGCAGACCCGCTGAAGTAAAACATTCTAGTAAGCGGAGGAAAGGAAAATAATAATTATTCCCCTAGTAGCGGCGAGCGAAAAGGGAAGAGTCCAAACTAGGGTTTTTTAAACCCTGGGGTTGAGAGAAACGCTGTCCGAATCTCGGATTTCAGATATCAGATTTCTGATGTCTGATTTCTGACATTCGGACGTGAAGGAGTTACAAAGTCATTGGTTAGCCGAAGCGTGCTGGAAAGCCGCACCAAAGAGGGTGATAGGCCCGTAGGCGAAAACTGGTGATCTCCTTAGTTTCTTTCGCGAGTACTTCGAGGCAAGAAAACCTCGAAGGAATATGGGAGTACTATCTCCTAAGACTAAATACCTTTGATGATCGATAGTGAACAAGTACCGTGAGGGAAAGGTGAAAAGCAGGCCGTTGAGGCCGTTGAAATAGAACCTGAAACCATTTGTCTACAAGGAACAGAAGCCCTAGCGCGCGCGGCATGCAGAGCGTAATTTCTAATTTCTAATTTCTAATTTCTAATGAATTTCTAATTTCTAAATTTAAAAGTTTGGATTTTGGATTTTGATTAGTAATTAGGAATTAGTAACTAGGTAATTGCGCTCTGCACGCTGTGCGCGCAGAGCGACTGTGTGCCTATTGAAGAATGAGCCAACGACTTATGGTATGCGGCAAGGATAAGCCCGCTCAAAGCTCGCAAGCTTGGAGCGGGAAGCACCAAACCACAAATTCCAAATCACAAACAATACCAAAGTTCTAATGACCAAAATTCAAAACTTTATTTTTAGAATTCCGAATTTGGATATTAGAATTTGTTTGTAATTTGGTGCTTGTAATTTGGAATTTCCGCCAAAAATCTTGTGATTTTCGAGCGGGCGGATCCGTAGGGAAACCGAGTGTTAAAAGCGCGCATATCGGATGTCGGACTTCGGATATCAGATTTCGGATTTGAACTATCTGACGTCTGACCTCTGAAATCTGACATCTGATCAGTCGCATATCATAGACCCGAAGCCAGATGAGCTTGCCTTGGGCAGGGTGAAGTCCCGCGAAAGCGGGGCGGAGGCCCGAACCGGTTGGTTGTTCAAAACCTTCGGATGACCTGAGGTAAGGAGTGAAAAGCTAATCGAATCTGGTAATAGCTGGTTCTCTCCGAAACAGTTTTACGACTGGCGGCCGCGAAAAATGTGTAGGGGGTAGAGCTACTGGATGATTCGTAAAGGCCGAAAGGCCGACGAATCAATCAAACTCCGAATACCTGCGCATCCGCGCGGCTAGTTAGACTACGGGGGCTAAGCTCCGTGGTCGCAAGGGAAACAGCCCATGACCATCATCTAAGGTCCCTAAATCTACGCTAAGTGTTAAAGGTAGTATTTTTCCATAGACAGATAGGAGGTTGGCTTAGAGGTAGCCATCCTTTAAAGAGTGTGTAACAACTCACTATTCGATGGAAAGGTGCGCCGAAAATGTACCGGGGCTAAGCGTAGTACCGAAGATATGGATGCCTTGTGCGCAGCACAAGGAATTTCTAAATCCTAATTTCTAATTTCTAAACAAATCCTAATTTTCAAAACCCAAAATCCAAACAAGTTTGGAATTTGGCACATTTGAATCTTGAATTTGTTTAGGGTTTAGAGCTTAGAGCTTAGGATTTCCTCGCGCTGTGCGCGAGGCGTGGTAGGAGAGCATTCCTGTCTGCACTGAAGCTCGACCCGCGAGGGCGAGTGGAGCGGCAGGAAGAGCAAATGTTGGTATGAGTAACCACTATCCCAACGAGAAATTGGGACCCCGAAAATCCAAGGTTTCCGTGGCACTGGCAATCAACCACGGGTTAGGCGGCCCTAAGGCGATCCCGAAAGGGGCAGCTGATGGACAGACGGTTAATATTCCGTCCCTCCTTTGTGATTATTCGTTATGTGCGAAGGAAATAAGTTTGCGTGGATTATTGGTTTTCTATTCTTTGCGCGAAGTTCAAACGAGCGCCAAGAGAAGGCGGAGAATTTACTCCGCCGACGCAAGCGAAGAGCCTTCCGAGAAAAGCATAACGCTCACGTTACAGAGGAACCGTACCGGAAACCGACACAGGTGGATAGGTCGAGAAGACCAAGGGGAACGAGTGATTTGCCTCTAAGGAACTCGGCAAACAAACGGCCGTAAGTTAGCGATAAGGCCTGCCCACCTTGTGCTTCGCACAAGGAATTTCTAAATCCTAATTTCTAATTTCTAAACAAATCCTAATTTTCAAAAACCCAAAATCCAAACAAGTTTGGAATTTGACACATTTGAATCTTGAGTTTGTTTAGGGTTTAGAGATTAGAGCTTAGGATTTCCTCGCGCGGAGCGCGAGGCGGGCTGCAACAAAAGTACCCCGGGCGACTGTTTACCAAAAACACAGCTCCCTGCTAACTCGCAAGAGGATGTATAGGGGGTGACGCCTGACCGATGCGAGAAGGTCAAGCTTGGGGG
>ERZ1292640.769-Hain-H43-02um-R1-769-length-26597-cov-14_pt1 | contig 26597 bp, 35 predicted proteins | sample MGYA00564404_ERZ1292640 | MGnify/ENA primary metagenome ERZ1292640 (study PRJEB36523, sample SAMEA6512636) | groundwater metagenome | collected 2019-01-08 | study: AquaDiva: Metagenomics assemblies of 32 groundwater samples | reverse complement strand
ACTGCTTGTATAGGGAGAGTGAAAGAGTGTATTGATAAAGGAGATGTAGAGGGTGTTAAAAAAATAATGGATTTTGCTGAAAAGTATGGAATTAAGATTGATTTAAATGAGAATGAAGAAATAAAAACTGCTTGCCAGAAGAGAGCCGAAGGGTGTATTAATGGAGGAGATATATTTGGCGCTAAAGAAATAATGGATTTTGTTAAAAAGTATGGAATTTTGATTAAACTAGTTATAAAATAATAGATTTTTTTTGTGAAAAAGAAATGAGATAAAATTTTAAGGAATATTTATAAATAATTTATTGGATTTGTGTTTATTTTTTTGTGAAAAAAATGTAATTTTTATGAAAGAAAAAAAAGTTTCTAAAAAAGACATTCTCAAAAAAGATTCTATTGTTATTATTCAAAAAGTAAAAAAACAAATAGTGCCAATTTTAAAGCATCAAGGAGTAACTAAGGCAGCATTTTTTGGTTCTTTTGCGCGAGGTGAAATTAAAAAAACAAGTGATATTGATTTACTAATCAATCTTAAAAAGGGTAAAACATTACTTGATGTTGCTCATTTAAAATTAAATTTAGAGCAAATACTTGGCAAAAAAGTTGATCTTGTTGAATATGGCGCAATACATCCATTTTTTAGAGACATAGTTTTAAAAGAACAAAAATTAATTTATGAGGAATAAAAATCCTAAATTTTTTTTGAAGGACATTTTGGACAGTATTAATAAAATTGAACAATATGTTAAAAAGAAAACAAAGAATGAATTTTTAAAGAATTATGAAAAACAAGATGCTATAATGAAAAGAATAGAAATTATTGGTGAAGCAATAAAAAATATTCCAATTGGAATCAAGAAAAAATATCCAGAAATTCCATGGAAAGATATAGCAGGAATGCGAAATATTCTTGTTCATGAATATTTTGGTGTATGTATGGAAAGAGTTTGGGACACTGCTAAAAACGATATTCCAAAATTAAAAAAACAAATTGTAGTATTATTGGAAAAATTTTAGGATTTATTTGGGATTACAAAGAATAATAAAAATAGTATTTTAAATTTTATATTACCATTTTTTGTTTTATATTTTATTTTATTTCCTATAGGTTAATTATTTTTTTATGAAAGAAAAAAAGGAAATCAAAAAAGATCAAAAAGTAAAAAAAATAGTAGAAGAAAAAAATGATGTAGATAATAACAAAAATGAAGATTATCATCAAAGAATTCGTATTAAAATTAAAGCTTTTGATCATAAAATAATAGATAAAGCGATACGAATGATTTTAGATACTATTGAGAAATTAGATGTGAAAATTATTGGGCCAGTTCCGTTGCCAATTGAAAAAAGTAAATATACTGTTTTACGTTCTACTTTTGTTCACAAGGATGCAAGAGATCAGTTTGAAATGCGTATACACAAAAGATTAATTGATATTGTTGATCCAACTTCAAAGGTAGTAGAAGCATTAACAAATTTGAGTTTACCGGCAGGGGTTGATATTGAAATTAAAATGTAGTAATATAAATTTATATTTTTAAAGTTAAAATTTTAAGTAATAAATTGTTTTAGTTTACTTCTCATTATTCTAAATAAAGAGAAAAGAAGTTAAAAAAATTTATTACGATTAGGGAGATTAATCTTTTCAAACAAAAAATCAACTTAAAATAAAAAAAACAGAAATTTTTTTATAAACAGTTGTTAGCTTTTGAAAATTTTATAGAAAAGTTTCTGTTTTTTTATTAATTAATTTTATGAAATTTATTTTGGGAAAAAAAATTGAAATGTCTCAAGTATTTGATGAACAAAATAATGTTGTGCCAGTAACTATTTTAGTAGCTGGACCTTGTGGTGTAATTCAAGTAAAAACTAAAGAAAAGGATAAATATGAAGCTATTCAAATTGGATTTGATAAAAAGAAAAAAATAAATAAGCCCTTAACAGGGCATTTTAAAAATTTAGGAAATTATCGATATGTAAGAGAGTTTAGAGAAAAGGATAGTAAAAAAATAGTTAAAAATGAAAATGAGGAATATAAGATTGGAGACAAAATAGATGTTTCAGTTTTTAAAGTTGGAGATGTCGTTAAAGCAATTGGAGTTTCAAAGGGTAGGGGTTTTCAAGGGGTAGTACGAAGACATGGATTTCATGGATCGCCTGCTTCACATGGACACAAAGATCAGCTTCGTATGCCGGGATCTATAGGATCAACCGAACCAGCCAGAGTTTTTAAGGGGACACGTATGGCAGGGCATATGGGAAATCGACAAATTACAATTAAAAATCTTAAAGTGGTTTCAATTGATCTTGAAAAAAATTTATTGGCTTTAAAAGGAACAATTCCTGGAGCAAGAAATTCTTTAGTAAAAATTGTTAGTAAGTAATGAAAAGCACTTTGCTAATAGTTTTATTAAGCAACAATTCTAATTATTCTAATTGACTTAATTTATGAAGATTGCGGTTTACAATCAAGAAGGAAATAAAATTGAAGAACAAGAATTAAATCCAGCTATTTTTAACGTAGAAGCAAAATCAGAAGTAATACATCAAATAGTGGTGGCTCAAATGGCTAATGCAAGACAGGTTTTAGCTCACACTAAGACGCGAGGACAGGTTCGAGGTGGTGGAAGAAAACCATGGAAACAAAAAGGAACAGGTCGCGCTCGAGCTGGAACAACTCGTTCTCCACTTTGGAAAGGAGGAGGAATAGTTTTTGGGCCTACAAAAGAAAGAAATTTTTCTCAAAAGGTAAACAAAAAAATGAAGAAAAAAGCGCTTTTTATGGTTTTGTCAGATAAGGTGGCAAATAATGCTATGACTGTATTGGATAAAATAGAACTAAAAGAGGGAAAAACAAAAGTATTTTTGAAAACATTAAAAGATTTAAATAAATTATTTCAATTATCAAGCGAGAAGCAAGTAGAAAACAAGAAAGAGAACAAATCAATATTGGTTGTTGTTGAGAAAAAAAATGAATATTTGGTTCGCGCAATAAAAAATGTTCCTAAAATATTAACAATTAGAGCAGATTGTTTGAATGTTGTAGATTTATTAAAATATAAATATTTGTTAATTACAAAGGAAGGAATTAAAAAAATAGAAAAAACATATTTGAATCATTCCCAAAATTAATAAATCAATTATAATTAATATGAAATTATTTGATAAAACTAAAAAAACAATAAAAGAAAATAAAGAAATAAAAAAAGTAACAAAAGAAGTTGTAGTGTCAAAAAAAAATGTAAGTGAAAAATTAAATTATAAAGATGCTTATCGAATTTTGATTAGACCAATAAATACAGAAAAAACAACAAATTTAGCAATATTAAATCAATATGTTTTTGAGGTTGCCAAAAATGCAAATAAAGTAGAAATACAAAAAGCTATTCGGGCTGTTTATAATGTAAAACCAATAAATGTTAATATTGTAATAGTAAAAGGGAAAAATGTGAGATATGGGAAAGCAAAAGGAAAGACAAAGGATTGGAAGAAAGCAATTGTTTCATTAAAACAAGGAGAAAAAATAGAAAATTTTTAAATTTTTGTTAATATGATTTATGATAAAAGTTTATAAACCTACAACGCCATCAAGAAGAAAAATGTCTATTGTAAGCACAAAAGGATTAACAAAAAAGAGACCAGAAAAATCTTTGATAAGAATTAAGAAAAAGAAATCTGGAAGATCTCATGGTAAAATTACTGTTAGACATCAAGGTGGCGGAGAAAAAAGATATTACAGAATAATGGATTTTAAAAGAAATAAATTTGATGCAAAAGCAAAAGTTATTGCGTTGGAATATAATCCAAATTGTTCTGCTTGGATTGCTTTATTGGAATATGAAGATAAAGAAAAAAGATATATTATTGCTCCAGATGAATTAAAAGTAGGTGATGAAATTTTATCTTCAAAATCTCAGATAGAAATTAAAAATGGAAATTGTTTACCATTAAAATATATTCCAAGCGGAATGTTTGTTCATAATATAGAATTACAACCTGGAAAGGGCGGGAAAATCATTAGATCGGCTGGAACCGCAGCGCTTATTCAATCCACAGAAGGAAAGTACGCGCAATTAAAAATGCCATCAAAGGAAGTAAGATTAGTTTTAAATGAATGTTTAGCAACAATTGGACGAGTCAGTAATCTAGATCATAATAATATTAGAATTGGAAAAGCTGGACGCAAACGCCATATGGGAATAAGACCTTCGGTTCGTGGAAAAGCAATGAATCCAGTTGATCATCCACATGGAGGAGGAGAAGGACAATGTCCGATTGGATTAAAACATCCAAAGACCCCATGGGGTAAACCTGCTTTAGGCGTTAAAACGAGAAACAAGAAAAAATGGAGCAGCAGATTAATTATTAAAAGAAGAAAATAGACAATTTATTTTAATTTTATATTATGTCAAGGTCATTAAAAAAAGATCCATATGTGGATCAAAAATTATTAAAAAAAATATCCAATTTAAAGCCTGGAGATAAGACTGTAATTAAAACCTGGAGACGAAATTGTGTAATTGCTCCAGAAATGGTAGGGTTTACATTTGGAGTTCACAACGGAAAAGTGCATATCCCTGTGTTTGTTGTAGAAAATATGGTAGGGCATAAGTTAGGAGAATTTTCACAAACAAGAAAATTTGTTAGACATGGTGGAAAGATGCAAAAAGATCAGGAGCAAAAAGCGGCTGAAGTAGCTCGCAAAGCATCAAAACCAGAAAAAAAATAATTTATAAATTAATAAGTTGTTATGGAAGTTGAAAAAAAAGAGAAAAAAAATAAAATTAAAGAAGAAAAACAAATAAAAATTGAAGCTAAAGCAAAGTATATTCACATTTCTTCTAAAAAGGTTCGATTGGTAGCGGATGTAATTCGTGGAATGAATGTTAATGAAGCGAGTAGTCAGTTAAAGTTTATTTGCAAAAAAGCTTCCGGACCAATTTTAAAATTATTAAATTCGGTAATTGCTAATGCTGAACATAATTTTAATTTAAAAAAAGAAAATTTATTTATAAAAGAAATAACTGTTAATCAGGGTCCAACCTTAGATCGTTGGATGCCGAGAGCTTTCGGTCGCACCGCTCCAATCAGAAAAAGAACTAGTCATATTACAATAACGCTTGATAGCGCAGATACAAATGCAATCAAAATAAACAAAAAGGAAGATAAAAAAGATACAATGATTCAATTAAAAACAGTTAAGGATAAAAAAGATTTAAAAGATATATCTCTTACAAAAAAAACCGAAGAAAAAAATGAATCAAAAGTAAAATTTAAAAATAGCGGCTTTAAGAAAAAAATGTTTAATCGTAAGAGTGTTTAAATTAATTATATAAATTTATTTTTATAAGATTGTATGGGACACAAAGTAAATCCAAAAATTTTTCGTATCGGAACAATATATTCTTGGGATTCAAAATGGTTTTCTTCTAAAAGAGATTATCAAAAAAAATTACGAGAAGATATTTTGATTAGAGAGAATTTATATAATAAAATTAAAAAAGCTGGGGCTGGAATAGATAAAATTGAAATTGAAAGATCTGGAGATGAAGTAAGAGTTTTTGCTCATGTTGCTAAGCCGGGATTAATTATTGGCAAAAGGGGAGAGGGAATTGAAGATATAAAAAGGCAATTACAAAAAAAGATATTTAATGATGAAAAAAAAGCGTTAAAAATAAATATTTTAGAAGTAAAAGATTTTTCTTTATCTGCAAATATTATTGTTCAAGATATGACTGCTGATTTGGAAAAACGAATTCCTTTTCGACGAGTGATGAAACAAGCAATGGCTAGAATTAAAAAAGCTGGAGCTAAGGGAGCCAAAATAATAGTAGGCGGGCGTTTAAATGGGGTAGCGATTGCACGTTCAGAAAAATTAATTGATGGAAAAATCCCGTTACATACATTGCGAGCAAATATTGATTACGCTAATGGAGGAGCATTTACTACTTATGGTGTTGTTGGGGTAAAGGTTTGGATATATAAAGGGGATATTTTTGGAAATCAAACAATAAATTAAATTATTTATATTTTATTTTTGCCTATGGCGTTAGGCCTGTGGCGTGAAATTTTGAATTTTTATGTTAATGCCTAAGAAAACAAAACATAGAAAATGGCATCAACAGGCTGGAATGTCTGGAAGAAAGGCTTCAAGATTAACTAAAGTAAGTTTTGGTTCTTTTGGTTTGAAATCTTTGGGAAAAAAATGGATTACTTCAAGACAAATTGAAGCTGCCAGAAAAGTAATGGTTCAATTTATTCGTAAGGGTGGCAAAATTTGGATTAGAATTTTTCCTCATAAGCCAGTAACATCCAAGAGTTCCGAGGTTCCTATGGGAAGTGGTAAAGGAGCAGTTGATCACTATGTTGCTGTGGTTAAACCAGGAACTGTGTTATTTGAAATGGATGGGATACCAGAAGACAAAGCAAAAGAAGCGATGAAATTAGCAAGTTATAAATTACCGATTAAAACTAAATTTATAATACGATAAATATGAAAGTTAAAGAATTAAAACAAAAATCAGAAATTGAATTGCAAAAATTACTTCAAGAATCGCGAGAAAAGTTGCGTGAATTAAGATTTAAAGTTGCATTAAAGCAATTAAAAAAAGTTATGGAAATTAGAAGGGTAAAAAAAATGATCGCAAGAATATTAACATTATTAAATATAAAAAAATAATTTTTAGTTTTTAAAAAATATAGTATTTATGGAAAATGTTAAAGAAAAAAAAATTATCAAAAGAACCTTTCGAGGTGTTGTAGTTAGCGATAAAATGGATAAAACCATTGTGGTTAGAGTTGATCGAATCAAGGCTCATCCAAAATATAAAAAACGTTATAAAGTGAGTAAACGTTATAAGGTTCATGATTTAGAGAATAAATATAAAACAGGAGATAAGGTGACTTTTGTTGAATGTAGGCCGTTGAGTAAAGAGAAAAAATGGAGAGTAAAGGAAGTTTAAAATTTTATTAATAATTCGGATTAAAAATATTTTTTAAATAGATTTTTGATTTATATTTTGTATATTTGTTTTTTATGATTCAACATCGTTCAATATTAAAAATAGCTGACAATAGTGGTGCCAAAGAAATAATGTGCATTAGAGTTTTAGGTGGTTACAAAAAAAGATACGCTAGAATTGGTGATGTTATTACAGCCACAGTTAAAAAGGCACAACCACGCGCTGCAGTAAAAAAAGGCGATATAGTTAAGGCTGTGATTGTTCGAACAAGAAAAGAAACAAAAAGAAAAGACGGAACCTATATTAGATTTGATGAAAATGCTGCAGTTGTTATAGATCCAAAAACAAAAAATCCAAAAGGAACACGTATTTTTGGTCCGATATCAAGAGAATTGCGAACGAAAAATTTTACTAAAATAATTTCTCTTGCCCCAGAAGTATTATAATTTAATTTTCTGATTGGAAATATTATGAAAATAAAAAAAAATGATAAGGTAAAAATTTTAGCAGGTAAGGATATTGGAAAAGTAGGGAAGGTGCTTCGTGTTTTTCCAAAAACAAACAAGGTAATTATAGAAGGACTTAATTTAAAAATTAAACATACTCGTCCAAAAAATGATAAAGAAAAGGGTCAAAAGGTTCAATTTCCGGCAGCAATAAATGTTTCTAATGCAACGTTAATTTGTTCAAAATGTGGAAAATCTACGCGAGTTGGATATAAAATTTTAGAAAATAAGAAAAAGGCGAGAGTATGCAAAAAATGCAATGAAATAATTTAATATTTAAATTTGTAATTAAATAATAAATCAAAAAATTTAAAATTTATGTCTTTAAAAGAATATTACATAAAAAATGTTACCCCGGTGTTAAAAGAAAAATTTGGATATAAAAATATTTTAGCTGTACCTAAAATAGAAAAAGTGGTATTAAATATTGGAATTCATTTAGGAATGAAGGATAAAGTTAATATGATAGAAAATACTTTAGCTAGAATTAGCGGACAAAAACCAGTTAAAACTTTATCAAAGAAGTCAATTTCAAATTTTAAAATTAGACAGGGGATGGTAATAGGAGCAAAGGTTACTCTAAGAAAAGCAAAAATGTATGATTTTTTAAATAAATTAATAAATGTTGTTTTGCCTAGACTTCGAGATTTTCATGGTTTAATTGAAAAATCAATGGACAAAAATGGTAATTATAGCATTGGTTTTAGAGAACATATTGTTTTTTCAGAAATAAATCCAGAAGAAATTGACAATTTACATGGTTTAGAATTAACTATAGTAACGACAGCAAAAAATAAAGAAGAAGGATTAGAACTTTTAAAATTATTAGGGTTTCCTTTCGAAAAGAAAGGAAATAAATAAATAAAAAAAATATGGCTACACAGGCTCAAATTATAAAATCAGAAAGATCATTAATAAACCCAAAATTTTCTACAAGAAAGGTTCGACGTTGTTGGCGTTGCGGGAGAAAACACGGATATATGAGAAAATTTGATTTGTGCAGAATCTGTTTTCGCGAATTAGCTAATAAAGGAGAAATTCAGGGAATTAGAAAATCTAGTTGGTAAGAATAAATTTAAAATCGTATTTATTATTTTATATTTATTTTGATATTTAATTTTCCGCCAAAGGCGGATCCGCTATAGGCGGAAATTTTTGATATTTTTTTATGACAGACCCAATCGCAGACATGTTAACTAGAATGAGAAATGCTTTAGCTGTAAAAAAGTCGGAGGTATTAATGCCTTTTTCTAAGGCAAAATTTAATATTGCCAAGGTTTTAGAAAAAGAAAAATTGATAGAAAGCGCAGAAAAAGTTAATTTATTTTCTGAAGTGGATGAAAAAAATAAAAAACAAAAAGAAAAATCCAAGGTTAGTTTCGATCAATTAAAAATTGTTTTAAAATATAATGAAACTGGTAATTCTGTGATTAAAAATTTAAAAAGAATAAGTAAACCTGGTTGTCGTATTTATGCTGGAAAAAATGAATTGCCATGGGTAAATAATAGTTTTGGTATAGCGATTATTTCTACTTCTTCTGGTGTGATAACCAATAAAGAAGCGAGAAAAAAAGGACTAGGAGGAGAAGTTCTGTGCGAAATTTACTAAAAGAATTATAGATTGCAACTCTTAATTATTTATTTTATTTTTTATGTCAAGAATAGGTAAACAACCAATTAATATCCCAGAAAACGTGGATATTAAAATAGAAAATCAAAACATTATTATTAAAGGATCAAAAGGAGAATTAATCCAAAAAATTCATCCAAATGTTAAAATTGAACAAAAAGACAACGAACTATTAGTTAATGTTCAAAAACCAACCAATAAAAAACAACGAGCATTATGGGGTTTATTTCAAAGATTAATCAGTAATATGATAGAAGGCGTTGTAAAGGGATTTGAAAAAAAATTAGAAATTAATGGATTAGGATATAAGGCAGAGGTCTCCGGAGATAAATTGATTTTAAATGTAGGGTTTTCCCATCAGGTAAATTTTAATATTCCAAAAAATATTGAGATAAAAGTGGAAAAAAATATAATTATAATTTCTGGATTTGATAAACAATTGATAGGGGAGACAGCTGCTCAAATTCGCAAAATAAAAAAACCAGAGCCATATAAAGGGAAGGGGATAAAATATATAGATGAAGTAATAAAAAGAAAGGCTGGAAAAGCTGCTAAGGCAGCAGGAAAATAAAATTATAAATAATTTTAATTATTTTCTTTTATGGATAATCAACAAAAAATAAAACAAGAAAAAAGAATTAGACGACATCAACGAGTTCGCGCTAAAGTAAAAGGGGTAGATACAAAACCTCGACTCTCTGTTTTTAGAAGTAGCGAACAAATTTATGTTCAATTAATTAATGATGCAAATGGTTGTACATTGGCGGCGGCAGATAGTCGAGAAATTATTAAGACAGAAGATAAAAAAAATGAACTAAAAGGAAAAATAGCAAAAGCTTTTGAGGTTGGAAAATTAATTGCTGAAAAGGCATTAAAGAATGGGATAGATCAAGTTGTTTTTGATAGAGGTGGATATAAATATCATGGTCGAGTAAAAGCATTAGCGGATGGAGCAAGAGAGGGTGGATTGAAATTTTAATTTAAATATTAAAAATAAAATTTATGCAAAGACAAGAAACAAATAGATTTTTTAAAAAAGAAGAAAAAGAATTTGAGCAAAAAATAGTTGATTTAGCTCGAGTAACAAGAGTAACTACTGGTGGAAAACAGATGAGTTTTCGAGCTTGTATCGTACTTGGAGATTTGAAGGGGAGATGCGGAATCGGGGTTGCTAAAGGGGTTGATGTAGCTGCGGCGATAGATAAAGCTGCAACAGCGGCAAAGAAAAAAATGATTATGGTGCCTATTACAGAAGAACAAAGTATTCCATATGAAATTAAGGAAAAGTTTGGAGCTTCAAGAATTTTTTTGAAGCCTGCTAAAAAAGGAACTGGACTTAAAGCTGGAAGTGCTGTGCGAATGGTTTTAGAATTAGCAGGAATAAAAAATATTACAAGTAGAATTTTGGGATCTGGCAATAAAATGAATAATGCAAAGGCGACAATTAATGCATTATCTAAATTTAATAAATAACAATAATAAATTTATGTTAACTTTACATAATTTAAAACCAGCTGAAGGGTCAAGAAAAAAAGTGCAACGCGTTGGACGTGGTGGAAAACGTGGAACTTATAGTGGTCGAGGATTAAAAGGACAAAAAGCTCGTTCTGGTGGTAAGAGAGGACTACAATTAAAAGGATTAAAAAAGATGATTCAGAGTATTCCTAAAAAAAGAGGCTTTAGGAGTATAAATTTAAAGCCTGAGATTGTTAATATAAAACAATTGAATATAAATTTTAAAGATAATGATGAAATAACTCCAAAAATTTTAGTAGAAAAAAAATTAATTAGTAAAAATAAAAATGGAGTAAAAATTTTAGGTGATGGTGAATTAAAAAAGAAATTAATTATTAAGGGTTGTATAGTTTCAAAATCAGCAAAAGAGAAAATAGAAAAAGCTGGAGGAAAAGTGGAGACAAATATAATCTTAAGCTAATTTTGATTCATGGTTTTTGTGTAAAAAATAAAAGAGATTATTGATGATTTTGATAAATATTTAAACTTTATTTTAGAATTTTAGAAAAATAATTTTAATTTATTTGTGTTATCAAAAATTTTTCAAAAATTAATTCAAATTTTTAAAATTCGTGATTTGCGAAGAAGTATTTTTTTTGTTTTAACAATGTTGGTAGTTTTTAGAATTGCTGCTCATATTCCTTTACCTGGGGTTGATTTAGAAAGTTTAAAAAGTTTTTTTTCACAAAATGAAGTATTGGGTTTTGTAAATTTATTAACTGGCGGCGGCATGACAAATTTTTCTTTAGTTGCTTTAGGCGTCGGACCTTACATTACTGCTTCAATTATTATTCAATTATTAACAATGATTGTTCCTAGTTTAGAACAGTTAGCAAAAGAAGGAGAATCTGGATACCATAAAATTAATCAATATACACGGTTATTAGCTGTTCCTATGGCTGCTTTGCAATCTTACGGAATGATTGTTTTACTTTCAAAGTCAAATGGTATCATTGATAAATTAAATATTTTACAATTAAGTTCAACAGTTATTACTATGACCGCTGGGTGTATATTTTTAATGTGGTTGGGCGAGTTGATTTCGGAGAAAAAAATAGGAAATGGAATATCTTTAATAATTTTTGCTGGGATTGTTTCTGGGTTGCCCACCGTCTTACAACAAACAATTGTTAGTTTTAATTCAACGCAATTTATTAATTTGTTAATCTTTGTTATTTTAGGATTGATTACTGTTGCAGGTGTGGTGATTATTACCGAAGGACAAAGAAATATTCCAATCTCTTACGCGCGTAGAATCAGAGGAAACAAAATGTATGGTGGCATGAATACTTATTTACCTTTACGAGTAAATCAGGCAGGAATGATTCCAATTATTTTTGCGATTTCTATTGTTTTATTTCCTCCAATAGCTGCTCAGCTTTTAATGAAACTTCAGATTGGATGGTTGAAGATTCCGGCTGAATTTGTTTATAATGTTTTTCAGCCAAGTCATTATTTTTATGGCGTAGTATATTTTGTTTTAGTTGTTGCTTTCACATATTTTTATACAGCTGTTGTTTTTCACCCTATTAAGATAGCTGAAAATCTTCAAAAACAAGGCGGATTTATTTTAGGGGTTAGACCTGGTAAGCCAACATCTCAGTATATAAGCGATGTTTCAAAGAGAATTATGTTGGCCGGTGCTACCTCTTTGGGGGTTATTGCCATTTTGCCGTTAATTACAGGACCTATTTTTGGAATTAAAACTATGGTTATTGGTGGTGCTGGTTTATTAATTGTTGTAAGCGTGGTACTTGAAACAATGAAACAAATTGAATCTCAATTGACGATGAGAGAATATGAAGGACTTTAGTAAAAATTGATTTATTGATTAGTCATTTTATATGGCAAAGAAATATTTTAAATTTTAGAAAAAATTATTATGCGCTAACAATTAGCGCATTTTTATATTTTGAAATATTTATGGAAAGAATGTTAATTGCTAGAAAAATTAAATTATTTTTTATGATGCATTGGTTAAAAATGCTCATAATTTTTTGTTTGATTGTTTTGGTCGCATTATCTGTTTGGGGATTGTTTTCTTTAGAATCTTTTTATCGCAAAATGACCTTAGCAAGTATGCCTATTAATTTATTGCTTGCTGGAGTCAATGCGGTAATTTTTGTTTTTCTTTATCAACTTATTCTTCAGGGTGGATTTTCTAAGATGCCAGCGAATAAAATTAAAGGTGAAAAAATTAACATTAAATGGGATGATGTGATTGGTATGGATGAATCAAAGCAAGAAGCGTGGGAGGTTGTTCAATTAATTAAGGATAGAAAATTATTAATGAAAATCGGAGGGAAAGTTATTAGAGGGCTTTTAATGGTGGGGCCTCCAGGTTGTGGTAAAACTTATTTAGCCAAGGCTGTTGCAACAGAAGCAAATGTTCCATTTATTTCAGTTTCAGGTAGTGAGTTTACTGAAGTTTTTGTTGGTGTGGGAGCGTCAAGAGTGAGAAAACTTTTTAAAAGAGCAAGAATGTTGGCTTATGGCCACGGTGCTTGCATTGTTTTTATTGATGAATTAGATGCAATTGGTCGCCAAAGATCATTTAGTTTTATGGGGGGGCAAGAAACAAATGCTACTCAAAATCAATTGTTGATTGAAATGGATGGATTAAAAGAAAAGAATGCAGATGTAATTGTGATTGGTGCAACTAATGCTGCGGAAGGAGTGTTAGACGAAGCACTTTTGAGATCTGGGCGATTTGATCGAAAAATTTATATTGATCGTCCGGATCTTGCGGGCAGAGAAAAAATTTTTAAATATTATCTTGATAAAATTAAATATGATTCTTCTTCGGTTAATATTTCTCGTTTAGCCAAGAAGACAGTTTATAAATCTCCAGCTGATATTGAAAATATTGTTAAAGAATCAGCGTTAATTGCTACTCGAGAAAATAGAGCAGAAATTAAATATGAAGATATTACCGAAGCAATTGAAAGAATTGATATAGGAATTAAACGTCAAAGAAAAATGACACCAAAAGAAAGAGAAATGATTGCTTTTCACGAGGCAGGACATTTGGTTGTAATGTATATATCACATCCAACTGATGATGTTTTTAAAGCATCAATCATTTCACGTAAGGAAACATTAGGAGTAGTTTATTCACAACCCAGAGAAGAATTGTATACTTCTAGTAAGGATAAAATTTTAGCTGACATAAAAGTTTTCCTTGGTGGATATGTGTCAGAGAAATTAAAAAATGGAATTACTTCAGATGGAGTGGCTAGTGATTTTAAAAGAGCAATGACGATAGCACACAACATGGTTTGGAAATTTGGTATGGGGAAAAATGGTTTTATTGGTGATTATACTGTTATTCCAGAAGCGCAACTTTCTGAAAGCATAAAAGAAAAATTAAATAGTGAAACTCAGGAAATTTTACTTTCTTGTGTTAAAGAAGTGGAAGAATTATTAAATTTAAAATGGGAAATTGTCAAACGATTTGTTAATGAATTATTAGAAAAAGATGAATTAGAATATGATGAAATTGAAGATATTTTTAAACAATATGGAATCAAAAAACCAATTAATCATTAATTTTATGGATGATTTAAAATATTGGGTTGCTTTTTCATATTTATCAGAAATTGGAAGTGTGCGTTTTAAAAAAATGTTAGATTATTTTAAAGATTTAAAATTAGCTTGGGAGGCTGACGCAGGTGAATTTAAAAAAGTTGGATTTGAAGAAAAAATTATTGAAAAAATAATTTTAAAACGTAAAAAAATAAATCCAGATGAAAAAATGGAAAAAGTAAATAATGAAAAAATCGGAGTAATTACATTTAATGATTTGAGGTATCCAAAATTGTTGAAAGAAATTGATAATTTTCCGGCATTATTATTTTATAAAGGAGATTTCCAAAAACATGATGAGTTTAGTTTGGCCGTTGTTGGGACTAGAAAAATGAGTTTGTATGGGAAGCAAATTATTTTAAAAATTGTTAAGGATTTGGCTCAAAATAATTTGGTTATAGTTTCTGGATTAGCCAAAGGTGTTGATGCTCTAGTTCATCAAGTTACACTCGAATCAAATGGAAGAACAATTGCTGTTCTAGGCTCTGGTTTAGATAAAAAAAGTATTTATCCTTTTGAAAATCAAAATTTGGCTCAAAAAATTGTTGAGCAGAACGGGTTGTTGCTTTCTGAATATCCACCAGAAACATTTCCGCAAAAATATTTTTTCCCTTATCGTAATCGAATTGTTGCTGGTTTAACATTGGGAACATTGGTGATTGAAGCGCCTGAAAAAAGTGGAGCGTTAATTACGGCTCGTTATGCATTAGAATGTGGTCGTGAAATTTTTGCTGTTCCTGGCAATATCCATAATTTAAATTTTAGTGGTTGCAATAATTTAATTAAAATGGGAGGGAAATTAGTTGATAGCGCGGATGATATTTTAGATGCATTAAATTTTGTTAGAACTGTTAAACCAGTTGTAAAAAAAATTGTTAAACCGTCAAATAAGGAGGAGTCTGAATTATTAAAATATTTATCCGAAGAGCCGATTCATGTTGACAAATTAATTGAATTTTCTAAACTTAGCCCAACTATTATAAATAGTGTTTTGACTATGATGGAAATAAATGGGAAAATAAAACATTTAGGCGGAATGTATTACATTCTTGCTTAAATTATTAATTGATTAATAAAAATAATTTAACTGTATTTATGAATTTAATTATTGTAGAATCACCAACAAAAGCAAAAACAATTGGAAAATTTTTAGATTCTTCATATAAAGTAGAATCTTCTTTTGGGCATGTTCGCGATTTACCCAAAAGTGAAATGGGGATTGAAATAGAAAATAATTTTAAACCTAAATATGTTATTCCTGATAAGGCAAAAAAGAAAATTAGCGAGTTAAGAAAATTAGCTCAAAAGGCTGATTTAGTTATTTTGGCTACTGATGAAGATAGAGAAGGAGAGGCTATTGCTTGGCATTTAGTTAAGGCATTGGATTTAAATGATTCTAAAAATAAAAAGACAAAAAAAAATGAGAGAATTGTTTTTCATGAAATTACTAAAAATGCTATTTTAAACGCTTTAAAAAATCCTAGAGAAATTGATGTAAATCTTGTTGATGCGCAACAGGGGCGACGAGTTTTAGATCGTTTAGTTGGTTATGAGCTATCTCCATTTTTATGGAAAAAAGTGGCTCGCGGTCTTTCAGCTGGTCGTGTTCAATCAATCGCTGTTCGTTTAATTGTTGATAGAGAGAGAGAAATTGAAGCTTTTCAATCAGAAGAATATTGGACAATCGTCGCTTCGTTATGTAAAAATAATGAAATTGAATTTTTAGCGCGACTTTATAAAATAAATAATAAAATTTTAGACAAATTAGAAATTAAAACAAAAGAACAAACAGATAAAATTTTAAAAGATTTAAAAGGAGTATTGTATAAAATAATTAATATAAAAAAACGAGAAATTAAAAAAAATCCAAATGCGCCTTTTATTACTTCTACTCTTCAACAAGAGGCGAATCATAAATTGGGTTTTTCTGCAAAACAAACAATGATGATTGCTCAACAACTTTACGAAGGAATTGGATTAGGAAAGGAAGGTTCAGTCGGATTAATTACTTATATGCGTACAGATTCTTTTAATTTGGCTGAAAATTTTTTAGAAAAAACTCAAGAATATATTAAAAATAATTTTGGACAAAAATATTATCAATTTCGTAAATTTAAAATTAAATCTAAATTAGCGCAAGAGGCGCATGAGGCTATTAGACCAACTGAAATTATTCGATCTCCAGAAACAATTAAAGATTTTTTAGATAAAAATCAATTTAAACTTTATCAATTAATTTGGCAGCGGGCATTAGCTTGTCAAATGAGTGAGGCGATTTTTGATTCTACTTCAGTGGACATTGAAGCTAAAAATTATATTTTTAGAGCAAATGGTTCTATAATAAAATTTGATGGATTTTTAAAAATTTATTTATCTAAGGCTGAAGAAAATATTTTGCCATCACTTGAAATTAATGAAATTTTAAATTGTATTAAACTTATTTCTGATCAACATTTTACTCAACCTTCTGGTCGATATAGCGAGGCTAGTTTAATTAAGGCGTTAGAAGAAAATGGGATTGGTCGTCCATCAACTTATGCGCCAACAATTAGCACAATTGTTGATCGAAATTATGTTGTTAAAGAAAATAGATATTTAAAGCCAACAGAAGTTGGGATTTTAGTAAATGATTTATTGGTTAAACATTTTTCTCAAATTGTTGATATTGGATTTACCGCTCAAATGGAAGATGATTTGGACAGGGTAGCTCAGGGTAAAATAGAATGGCAACCAATAATTAAAGAATTTTATAATCCATTTAAAAAAAATCTTATGCAAAAAGAAAAAGAGGTTTCAAAAAAAGAATTAACAGAAAAAGAAAGCGATGAAAAATGTGATAAATGTGGAAAATCAATGATAATAAAATTAGGTCGTTTTGGTAAATTTTTGGCTTGCACAGGATTTCCAGATTGTAAAAATACAAAGCCATTAGAAAAAGATTTAAAAGAAATAGAATTATCAAATGAAAAATGCGATAAATGTGGAGCTGATATGGTTGTTAAGCATGGTCGATTCGGGGCATTTCTTTCTTGTTCGAAATATCCAGAATGTAAAAATATAAAATCAATTAGAAAAACAATTGGAGTAAAATGTCCTCAATGCGATAAGGGCGAGATTGTTGAAAAAAAATCAAAAAAAGGAGGACGTACTTTTTATGCTTGTGATCAATATCCAGATTGCAAGTTTGCTCTTTGGCAAAAACCAGTTGATAAAAAATGCGAAAAATGCGGAAGTCTAATGGTCGTAGCAAAAGATGACGAAATAAAATGTAGCAATAAAGAATGTAAATAAAAAATAGCAATGTTTTTTGTTTACATTTTTTAAAAAAGGATTGTTTAATTAATTATGTTTTTTAAATTTAAAAAAATAATAAATTTTTTTCTTGACCTTCTTTTTCCAATTGAATGTATCGGTTGTCAAAAAGAAAATATTTGGCTGTGTGAAAAATGTTTGAAAAAAATTAATTTGAATCTAAAAAATTTTTGTCCAATTTGTAGGAAGCCAGCTCGAATGGGATGCATCTGTCAAAAATGTTTGTCTCACTCTCCTTTTAAAAATATCTTTATAGTATCTTTTTATAAGGAAAAAATTATTAAACAAGCTATTCATACTTTTAAATATAAGCATATTCGTGATTTAGCCAAACCATTTGGAGAAATTATTATAAATTTTCTTTATCAATCAAAAACAAATCTTTTATTTGATAATTCTTATTTTTTAATTCCAGTTCCTCTTCATCGAAAACGTTTATTTGAACGAGGATTTAATCAATCAGAATTGTTGGCGCAAATAATTGCTCAACAACTTGGAATTTCGACAATTAATAATATATTAAAACGAAAACAAAATACAAAATCTCAAACAAAACTTAAAGAAAAAGAAAGAAGAAAAAATATTAAAAATGCTTTTATTTGTTTGCATCCAGAAAATATAAAAAATAAAAATATCATCCTTTTGGATGATATTTTAACTACTGGATCTACTTTAAGGGAGGCAGCTCGTGTGTTAAAAAAAGCTGGCGCAAGAGAAATTATTGGTTTAGTTTTAGCTAAAGGGTAAAGTGTATAAAAAATTATTCAACTTTGTGCACTTTAATTGTATTGGTTTCTCCAATTAAAGTGAGTGGATAATCCATAGTGAAAATTATTGTTTGACCTTTTTTGATTTTATTTTTTTTCTTTAAAAAAATAATAGAATTTTTGATAAAATCGTCAAATGTTTGATAAAAGGAATCTGGTATTAAATATGATTCAACCCCCCAACTGAGACTTAATTGATTTTGAGTTTTTAAAATATTAGTAAGGGCTATTATTGATGTATTGGGTTTAAAACGAGCAATTAATTTTGGCGTAAAACCTGATGTAGTGGCGCAAACAATTGCGTCTATTTTTATTTGACAAATAATATGATTAATAGCCAGACTGATTGCCTGAGGAATTTCGCGTAAAGAAAATAATGGTAAAGTTGATTTATTGTTTTGTTTTTTAGATATTAATATTGGTTCTATATTACGCGCTATTTTATTTAAAAAAGACACTGCTTGTATCGGATATTTACCTGTAGCAGATTCTGCTGAAAGCATCACTGCATCCGTGCCATCCAAAATGGCGTTGGCAACATCAGAAACTTCAGCCCTTGTTGGCATAGGATTATTTACCATAGATTCTAACATTTGTGTGGCAACAATTACTATTTTTCCTAATTTATTACATTTTGCAATCATTTCTTTTTGTAATAACGGCACACGTTCTAAATTTGTTTCTATTCCTAAATCACCTCTTGCTACCATAATACCATCAGCTTCGTGTAAAATTTCATCAAAGTTTTTTATTGCTTCAATTGTTTCAATTTTGGCAATTATTTTAGTGCGAGTTGTTCGCGTTGTTTGCTTGTATTGTTTTTTTTCCGAAGCAGTAATTAAATTTCTTAATTCAATAACATCTTTCGCTGAATGCACAAAAGAAAAGGCGATAAAATCAACATTATTTTTTATTCCCCAAAGCGCATCCTTTTTATCTTTATCTGTAAGCGCTGATAATGCCAAATCGACCCCAGGAAAATTTATACCCTTGTTGGGTTTAATATCTCCGCCACAAATTACCTTTGTTGTAATTTGTTCATCAATATTACTTATTACCTTTAAAGAAATTAATCCATCATCTATTAAAATAATATTTTGCGACTTTATTTTTTTATATAAAGAAATATTTTTTAATGGAATAAATTTTTTATTTTTAAATAAATTTGATTGATTTTTAAAATCAGTTTCAGATATTAAAATAATTTTTTCATTGTTTTTTATGGTAATTTTACCACAATCAAAAAAACCGATTCTAAATCGTGGACCTTGCAAATCTTGCATGATGCCAATCGGTTGATTCATTTTTTTTGCGACAGCGCAAATCTTTTTTAAACTAGACAAACTGCTTTCGTAAGAGCCATGAGAAAAATTTAATCGTGCTACATTCATTCCATTCTCGATTAATTTTTTTAGTATTTGAGGTTGGTCGCTGGCTGGGCCAATTGTGCAAACAATTTTAGTTTTTTTCATAAAATTTAGTATTTTTTAATTGCCATTCGAGACGATTTGGATTATTCAATTGAATAAAATCGTAGGCTAAATTTAAAATATTTTGTTTAGAACGATAATTTTTTATTAAGACAACCTGTTTGGCTTTTGGAAAATCTTTTTTGAATTGCATTACATTGCTTATTGAGGCTCCGCGAAATTTATAAATTGATTGGTCGTCGTCAAATGAAACAGTAATATTATTTTTTGGCGTGGCCAAGAGTTTTATTAATTTATATTGAGCCCAATTGGTATCTTGGAATTCATCTACCAATATATATTGAAATTGTTTTCTGTATTTTTCTAAAATTTGCGGTCTTTTTTCAAATAATTTTAAAAGATAATTTATTAAATCGCCAAAATCTAGCGCGCTATTTTCTAATAAAAGTTGTTGATATGTATTGTATGCATTTGCGATTTCATTTATTCGTGCTATTTCTTGTTCTTCAATTTCTTTATTATCTAATTGTTTTACATATTTTAAATAATCTTCGGGCCAAATTTCTTCATCTTTGGCTCGTGAAAAATGTTTGATCATTGCCTGAATAAATTTTGTTGGATTTCCAAGAGGGCGATAATAATCCAAATCAAATCGGTTAAAATTTTGTCTAATTAAAAAATTTTGTTGAACTTGATTTAATAATTTAAAATTATCTGGCAAGCCAATGTTAAATGCGTGTTGCTGTAAAATTTTTTCAGCGAATGAGTGAAATGTTGAAATCCATAAATCAATATAGCCATAAGGCAAGAGTTGTTCTACTCTTTCTTCCATTTCTTCTGCGGCTTTATCTGTAAATGTGAGAGCTAAAATTTCTTCAGGTTTTATTTTGTTGGATAAAATGAGCCAGGCGATTCTATGAGTAATGACAGTTGTTTTTCCAGTTCCTGCTCCAGCAACAATAAGCAATGGACCATTTTTGTATATTACTGCTTTTTTTTGTTCCACATTCAAATTGTTTAATAAGTTTTTCATTTTAAATTTGTTGCATTAATAAAAAATAATTCTTCTTTGACAATTTTTCTGTCATCCCATGGAATTTTTGCGCCTGCAGGACCGCAGATTGCTTGTTCGCAACCCTTACCCGTAATTAGCACTATATCATTTTCGCCTGCCAATGACAAAGCTTTTTTTATGGCTTTGCGTCGATCTAGTATTTTAAATAAATCTTTTTCTAAAATTTTGCCTGTATTTTTAGTTCCCTCAGCGACTTGATCAATAATTATTTTAGGATCATCATCGTAAGGATCTTCGTTTGTTATAATCACAAAATCTGCATTTTCTCCGGCCAATACCCCTAATTCTGGTCTGCGAGCTGTATCTCTTCCGCCGCCGCAAGCTCCAAGAACATGAATAATTTTAGTATGTTCTAATTTTAATATAGTATCATACGCTTTCCCCAAAGCTTTAGGCTCAAAGGCGTAATCTATTATTATAGTGAATTTTGGTTTTTCATTTTTTATTATTTCCATATGTCCGGGAATTGTTTTGTTTTTTTCTAAACCATATTTTATATTTTCTATATTTATATTTTGAGTTAAACCTAAGCAAACCGCTGTCATCGCGTTGGTTGCGTTATACTCGCCCAACAGTTCTAAATTAATTTTTGTTTTATTTTCAACAACAAACTCTACGCCATTTTTATTGCTTGCGATTTTATCATATTTTATTGTTTTGTATTTAGAGTTTGTTATATTTTTATTCGCGTATATCCATTTTTCTTCCGCCCAAAAAGATAAAAAGAAATCAGAATGTTCGTCATCGCCGTTAGTTATAATAATTTTTTTAACTCTGTTCGCGCTAATTTTTTTAAAATTATTTTCTGTTTCAACTATATTTTTTTTATCATCGGTATATTTTGTTTTGCATTGCTTTAGATGCGCGAATAATTTGCCTTTTGCTTGTTTATAATTTTCAAAACCGTTATGCGCTTCAATATGTTCCGAATGCAAACCTGTAAAAATTAAAATATCATAGTTGATAAAACAATGACGAAATTGTTCAATGCCCTGAGAAGTGGTTTCAACTATCGCATATTGGCAATTATTTTTTACCATTTTTTTTAATATTTTTTGCGTAAAAAATCTCCCAACCATAGTCATTTTTTTATCGTTTAACCATTCATTTTTCCCATCATTAAATATAGCCGTTGAAGTAAATCCTGTTTTATATCCTGCTGACGCAAGCATTTTAGCGATTAAATAAACGCTGGAAGTTTTGCCTGTAGTGCCAGTAACTCCAATAACTATTAATTTATTGCTTGGAAAATTATACCATACCGCGGCTAAAGCGCTTAATAAAAAATGATAAATCGGTTGCAAAGCGCTAAATATTTTTTTGGGAATATATTTTTTAAATTTATATAATAATTTTTCCATAATATTTATCTTATTGTTATCTTTTTTATATATTTTTTTATTGATTGACGCATTTTTTTCAAGATTTCTTTTGAATATGGTTTTATCCTTCTGTATTTTTTATCAATCATTTTTTCACTTGGAACAAATTGTTGTAAAAAATATTTTTTAGCGCCTTTAATTTGTTTGGCTATAGAAATAATATCTTCTTCTTTGATTAAAGTTGGCACAACAGTAGTTCTAAATTCATAATTGGGAAAATTAAGAATAATTTTAATGCTTTTTTTAATTTTATCCAAATTTATTTTTTTATCAACGATTTTTTCGTATTTTGTTTTTTCTAATGCAGTCTTAATGTCCATGGAAATATAATCAACTAATTTTTTGTCAATTATTTTTTTTAACATTTTTGGGTTGGTGCCGTTTGTATCTAATTTTATTAAAAATCCCATTTCTTTTATTTTTGTTAAAAATTCTGGCAGATCTTGATGCAATGTTGGTTCCCCGCCAGTAATACAAACTCCATCAATTATTATTTTTTTCTTTTCTAAAAAATCAAAAATTTCTTTTTCTTTTATTATTGGGTTTTTTTTAGTTAAAACTAATTCTGGATTGTAGCAAAATTTACATTGAAAATTACAGCCCATTGTAAAAATTATTGAGCAAATTTTGTCAGGATAATCAATAAGAGATACTTTTTGTAGTCCGCCAATCAACATAAAATTTATTTGAAATATTTTAAAATTTAATTTAATGACATACTTTTTTTCTTTCTCCATTCGTCAATTTTTTTATGGTTGCCAGATAAAAGAATTTTTGGAACGTGAATTTTTTTTCCATTCATTTTAAATATTTCTGGGCGTGTATATTGAGGATATTCTAAAAAATTTTCTTTTGAAAATGTTTCAATTTTATTTGATTGATCATTTCCCAAAACTCCTGGCAACAGGCGGGCTATAGTGTCAACAATAGACATTGCTGGAATTTCTCCTCCTGTTAAAATATAATCGCCAATGGAAATTTTTTCATCAATTGATTTATTTATTCTTTCATCAACCCCTTCATATCGACCGCAAATAAATGTTATTTGGTCTAATTTAGACAGTCGTTCAGCCATTCTTTGATTAAATCTTTTACCTTTTGGGGTTAATAAAATAATTTTTTGTTTTGGCGTTTTTAATTTTAATTTAGAGGCTTTGAGCGCTAGATAAATTGGTTCTATCTTCATTAACATTCCAGATCCTCCTCCATACGGAGTGGCATCAACCGTTTTATGTTTATCAAACGCGTAATCCCGAATATTTAAAAGATTGATTTTTATTATTTTTTTTTCTTGAGCGCGTTTAATAATGCTTTCATTAAAATAAGAATGAAACATTTGAGGGAAAATTGTAAGAATATTGAAAATCATAAAATGTTTTTAAAAAACAAAAATCGCGATTAAATAAATTATATCGCGATTTTTGTTTTATGTAAATAATTTTGAGATAATTTTTATATCTTAAAATCATCCATATCGTTAACGTTGGTTGCTTTATCATCTCTTGTTTCTTTTCTATATGGACGTTCTGAACCTTCTGGTTGATAAAGCTTTAAATTAACTCTGGCATTATTTTTTGCTCCAACAATTCTTAATAATGTGCGGATAGCTTGAATTGTTTGACCGGAGCGTCCAATAATTTGTCCAGTGTCTTCTGAATCAACTTTTAAAGTAAGCAAAACTCCCATTTCGTCAACTGTTCTTTCTACGCTAACCGCTTCTGGTTTATTTACCAAAGCTTTAACGATAGTTTCTACGAATAATTGATCTGACATTGTCATATATTTTTTCTTAAACATCTAAGATTATTCAAAATTGAATAATTATTTAATTTAAATAGCCACAATAACTGTCGACCTTTGTTAAAATAAAAACCAGTTTGCTATTTATTTTTTTTATATAATTTATTGTAAAAAATTTTTTCAAAATGTCAATGATTTGTATTGTGGAATAAATAAATTTTTTACAAAAAAGTTAATCAATGATTTTATTCTAAATTAATTCTTGTTTAATTTTTGTCATTTCTTCCATAAAAATTTTATTTAGATTTGGAATTTTCTTTTGTAAAAAAATAGCAATTGCCATTTGATTTTTTCCTTCGGAAATTTTTATAAACTCATTTTTATCTTCATCTTTTAATTCTTCCATAACTCTGCTAGCTATTTTTTTTTGAATAATTTCTATTGCTTTTTCAACGATAGTATTTTTTTGCTCTTCTGGCATTTTTTCTATCCCTAGTATTTTTACTAAATTTTGTTTTAAAATATTTTGCAATGCATTTTGGCCAAACATATTTTTTCTCCATTTTATCTTCGTAAAAAAAGATAAAAAATTAATTTAAAAGTGTTTAAATATTATTGTTTGTTAAACAATATGTCAAATTTTTTAGATTGCAAAATTATTTTTTTTAGAATATCATACTTATATTAAAGTTATATTTTTTTTATGTCTATTTTAAATCAAGTTGATTCAGAAATTGCTAAGGCAATAGAAGGGGAGTTAAAACGACAAAGAAATGGATTAGAATTAATTCCTTCGGAAAATTTTGTAAGTCGCGCTGTTCTTGAAGCGCTTGGTTCGGTTTTAACTAATAAGTATTCAGAAGGTTATCCAAAAGAAAGATATTATGGTGGAATGGAATTTGTGGATATCGTTGAAAGTTTAGCGATTGAACGAGCTAAAAAGCTTTTTGATGCAGAGCATGTTAATGTTCAACCTCTTTCTGGAGCGCCAGCAAATATTGCTGTTTATTCTGCATTTTTGCGACCAGGTGATACAGTTTTGGGAATGGATCTTTCTCATGGCGGACATTTGAGTCATGGGCATCCTGTGACATATATGTCACAAATTTATAATTTTGTTCGTTATAAAACTGATTTAAAAACTGGGAAAATTGATATGAATAATGTTCGAGAAATGGCGATTAAGTCAAAACCAAAAATAATTTTGGCTGGGTTTTCCGCTTATTCTCGCGATTTGGATTATCAAGAATTTAAAAAAATTGCTGATGAGGTGGGAGCCATTACAATGGCAGATATTGCTCATATTGCTGGATTAATTGCTGCTGGAGAATTAAATAATCCAGTTCCAATTTTTGATGTAGTGACAACAACAACACATAAAACTTTGCGTGGTCCTAGAGGAGGAATGATTTTTTGTAAGAAAAAATATGCGAAGATGATAGACAAGGCTGTTTTTCCTGGATTTCAAGGTGGACCGCATGAAAATAATATTGCAGCTAAAGCTGTTTGTTTTAAAGAAGCGATGACTTTAGAATTTAAGGAATATGCAAAACAAGTGATTAAAAATGCAAAAACTTTATGCGCTAAGCTTAAAGAAAATGATTTTAAAATTGTATTTAATAAAACAGAAAATCATTTAATTTTAACGGACATTACTGTAAAAAATCTTTCTGGCAAAGAAGCTCAAAATTTATTAGATGAGGTGGGTATTGCTGTAAATAAAAATATGATTCCAGATGATTTAAGAAGCCCGATGGATCCTAGTGGTATTCGTTTGGGCACTCCAGCTTTGACAACGAGAGGATTTAAAGAAGAGGATATGGAAATTGTTGGGGAACTGATTACAAAAATTGTTCATAATAAAAATAATGAAACAATAAAAAAAGAAGTGAGAAAAAAAATAAAAGAATTAACTAAAAAATATCCACTTTACAAAAAAATTTAGTTTTTTATACAAAATTACACTTAATTTTTGACATTGATTTTTAATTTTTTTTATGATTGAGCATCCTAATCATTTTAATTTTAGTGAAATTCGTGAAAAACGAGAAGAATATCCTACAGAAATAAAACCGTCTTTTTGTTTTTGTATAGACAAAGAAAGAATTGATGCAATACAAATGATTAAAAACGAGGGAGAAAAAATAGATTCAGAAAAAATATTAGAACTTTTAAAGAGCGATGATTTTGTTAAAAAAAATGCTGGTTTATATTTGTTAAATAAAAATTTTAAAATTTTTTTTAAAGAAACAAAAAATCCAGAAGAAATCTTATCAATTTTGGAAAAATTGATTGAAGATGAAGATTTTGATATTAAAATAGAAGCAATTTCAATTTATATAAAAACTATTTTTGAAATAAAAAATTCAAAAGGAATCTTATTAATTTTAGAAAAATTGATTGAAGATAAAAATTGGAGAGTTAGACAAAAAATCGCCATTGCTTTAAATGAACAGAAAAATCTCGAAGAATTTTTATTAATTTTAGAAAAATTGATTGAAGATAAAAATCGCGATGTTAGATTAGCAACAATTCCAATTTGTATAAAAACTATTTTTGAAACAAAAAATTCAGAAGAAATCTTACCAAGATTAAAAGAATTGATTAAAGATGAAGATTATATAGTCAAACAAGAAATTGCCATTGCTTTAAATGAACAAGAAAAATCTAAAGAATTTTTACCAATTTTAGAAA
>ERZ1292640.592-Hain-H43-02um-R1-592-length-29690-cov-13_pt1 | contig 26602 bp, 29 predicted proteins | sample MGYA00564404_ERZ1292640 | MGnify/ENA primary metagenome ERZ1292640 (study PRJEB36523, sample SAMEA6512636) | groundwater metagenome | collected 2019-01-08 | study: AquaDiva: Metagenomics assemblies of 32 groundwater samples | reverse complement strand
TGCTCCAATCTTCATTCGCTTAATTTTTTTGCCCATCGCGATGGATCAATAAAGATCGCAGTACACTATTCGCTTAATTTTTTTTGCCCAGCGCGATGGATCAATAAAGACCACAGTACACTCTTTACAATAACATTGCGTTGATTCTTTCTCTGCCCAGAGATGTACAAACATTTTAATATATGTTTTACTAGCACAGCCGATACTACGACAACAGAACCCCTCCTCAAACTCTCCTTCTTCTAAAGAGACAATTGTGTTTATCATGTTCATAATTTTTGTCTCACCTCCTTTTTTTCTTTTTTAAAAAATACTATTTATAAAATTATATTGAAAAATAACTTTATAAATTACCAACAATGGCAATAATAGCCAGAAACAAATAATTACTACTACTAGAACCAACCAAAACAACATTACAAAACTTCGTATAATAATTTGAACTAATCTAACAAAAAAACTAATTAACATACCCTGCCAATCGTACTGACCATACATTGGTTTAAAAATATTTTTAATCCAAACAAATAAACCCAAAGATTTTTGTTTGTTAATCAAAAATTTTCCCAAAGACTTAAGAATATTATTTAATCCACGACTATACCACCAAACAGGAAAATACAAAATATCACGAATTATTTCCGCTAAAATTTTAGCGCTATAAAAACTCAAATTATTATTAATCATAATTGTCTGAATCACTAAAAAAATATTAAACACTGAACGGACACTAAATTATTCATGATAAATTTAATATAACATATTTTATCTATTGACAAAAGTTTTTTGACTATGTATTATTATTAATAATAATTATGAATAATAAAACGCCCAGACGGGGTGTTTTTTAATACAATAAATATGGACAAAATTATTAAATACATTCGATCCTCAATTGAGGAAATGAAAAAAGTTACTTGGCCAACAAAAAAAGAAGCTTACAACTATACAATATTAGTTATTTGTATCAGTATAGGGGTATCTATTTTTTTAAGCGCTTTAGATATTGGTTTTAATCAAGGAATTAAGTTTATTATAAAATAAACAATTGCAACTTTATAAACTTTTAACTTTAAACTTAGATATATGTCAATACAAACATTAAGTCAAGGACGACGTTGGTATGTTCTTCACACTTATTCTGGTTACGAAGAAAATGTCACACAAAATTTAAAGCAAAGAATTGAATCAATGGATATGGATGATAAAATTTTTAACATCCTTGTTCCAACAGAAAAAAAAATTAAAATTAAAAATGGAAAACGAAAAATTACTGAAGAAAAAATATTTCCAGGATATGTATTAGTAGAAATGATAGTTACTGATGATTCATGGTATGTTGTTAGAAATACTCCAAACGTTACAGGTTTTATTGGCGCAGGAACTACTCCAACCCCTGTTGACGAAAAAGAAATTAGCGATTTACAAAAACGAATGGGAGTAGAAGAACCAAAGTTTAAAATTGATATCTCAATTGGCTCAGTTGTTAAAATTATTGATGGACCATTTAAAAATCTTGAAGGCAAAGTTACAAACATAGATGAAGCAAAAGGTAAAATAAAAATCGCTGTCTCAATGTTTGGTCGTGAAACCCCAGTGGAACTAGACTTCTTACAAATTAAAAAAATATAAAAAATTATCTCGTTCCCTACTAATTGGGTGCTTCTACGAAATAATTTTATAATTATTAAAACTATGGCAATAAAAAAAATAACAACTAAAATTAAATTACAAATACCTGCGGGACAAGCAACTCCTGCTCCTCCAGTTGGACCAGCGTTAGGTCAACACGGATTAAGCATTCAAGAATTTTGCTCTAAATTTAACGATCTTACTCGCGACAAAATGGGAGATATTATTCCTGTAGAAATTTCTGTTTATGCTGATAGAACATTTACTTTTATTACTAAAAATCCACCTGCTTCAGAATTAATTAAAAAAGCTGCTAAAATAACAAAAGGTTCAGCTAAACCATTAACAGTAAAAGTTGGCACACTTACTGAAGCACAATTAAGAGAAGTTGCTCAAATAAAAATGTCAGACTTAAACGCTAATGATATAGAAGCAGCAATGAAAATAATTGCAGGTACTGCTAAACAAATGGGAGTAGAAATAAAAAACTAATTACGAGCCAATGTCAAAATTCAAATAAAAAAATCCAAAACATTTACATTTTACATTAATAACTAATTTGTGGGAGTTATGTAAATTATATAACGCTCGCACCACGAAAATCTATGAAAAAACAAACTGTTGAATTTGACAAAACAAAAACTTATCCAGTAGATGAAGCCGTTGAATTAATTCAAAAATTATCTAAAACTAAATTTGACTCTTCGGTAGAAGTCCATTTCAGATTAGGCATTGATAATAAAAAAGGCGAACAACAAATTAGAGCAACTGTTACTTTGCCTCATGGTACTGGTAAAACTATTAAAATTGCTGCATTTGTTGCTCCTGAACACGAAAAAGAAGCAAAAGAAGCTGGCGCTGATTATGTTGGTGGAGACGATCTAATCGCGGAAATTAAAAAAACAGAAAAAACCGATTTTCAAGTAGCTATCGCTGAGCCATCAATAATGAGAAATTTAGCTCAAATTGCTAAAATTTTAGGAACTCGCGGATTAATGCCTTCACCAAAAAATGATACTGTTACCACAAATCCTGTCAAAACAATTAGTGAATTAAAAAAAGGTAAAGTAAGTTTCAAAAATGATGATACAAGTAATATCCATGTTGCTATTGGCAAGATTTCTTTTGACAAACAACAATTAGTAGAAAATTTTCAGACACTCCTTCAAGCAATTAAAAAAGCGAAGCCAACAAGCTCAAAAGGAACTTATCTAAAAAATATTTCATTAAGCTCATCAATGGGCCCTGGAATAAAAATTGTTATCTAAATAACTTTAACTTAATTAATACTTTAACTTAATTAATTTTTAATAAATTAAATTTATGCCTGAATTATTTACGTTTATTCTTTTGATTCTTGTTTTCATTGTTTTTCCTGGCTTTAAGATTGTGCAACAATATGAAAAAGGCGTTGTGTTTTTCTTGGGTAAAATTGTTTCTGTTAAAAATCCTGGCTTAAATTGGATTATTCCTTATTTTCAATGGATGAAAACAATTGATTTTCGAACTATGACTATGCCTATTCCTCCACAAAAGATTATTACAAAAGATAATGTTTCTGTAGATATTTCAGCTGTTGCTTATTACAAAATTGTTGACGCAATAAAAAGTATTGTTGCGATTGAAAATGTCACCCAAGCTATTAATCAAATAGCGCAAACAACTATTAGAAATATTGTCGGTCGATTTCAACTTGATGAAGTTTTATCTGAACGTGATACAATTAATAAAGAAATCAGAACGGTTTTAGATACTCATACAGAGCCTTGGGGTGTAATAGTTGAATTAGTAGAAATAAAAGACATTGAATTACCAGAAAATATGCAACGCGCTATGGCTAAACAAGCTGAAGCTGAAAGAGAAAAACGCGCTAAAGTTATTGCTGCTGAAGGTGAATTATTAGCTTCTGAAAAATTAGGTCAAGCAGCAGATGTTATTGCTTCACATCCAATCGCTCTTCAATTAAGAAATCTACAAACATTAGCGGAAATTAGTATTGAAAAAAATTCTACAATTGTCTTCCCCGCTCAAATGATGAGCACAGTTGAAGATATTAAAAATTTCATAGGAAAAGAAATGTCAATAAAAAATTAATCAAAAACTATGTCTAATTGTAATTGTGAGCTAGAAAATAATTGCATAAGCTTAAAAAATCCTAAAACCAATCGTTTATCATGGGACGAAACTTTTATTAAACTAGCAATGTTGGTTGCCAAAAGAAGCGCTTGTAAATTTCACGAAACTGGCGTTGTATTTGTTGATAATAATCACCGTATAATTTCTATGGGCTATAATGGTCCTACTGAAGGAGACTATCATTGTCTTGATGTCGGTTGCGCTAAAGTTGATGGCAGTCCAATTACTAAAAAATTAGAACGTTGCCGTGGCGCTCATGCAGAAATGAATGGCATTGTTAATACCCAAGACACAACTCGTTTACGCGGAGCTACTATGTATGCTGTTATTTTACCATGCTATGATTGTATGAAAATTTTAAATAACGCTGGAATCAAAGAAATAGTTTATGTTCAAGAATACACCAGAATTAAAGACGGGGGCAAAAGCACAGAAAAAGAAAATGAAATTTGGGATTTAGCAGAAAAAAAAGGCATTAAAATAAGAAAATTCGAACCAAGAAAAAATCATTCATTATAATTACTAAAATTATATTATCATATGATCTTGGGTATACAAAAATTACACGAATTAGTAAAAAAGAATAAATTAGTTGAAAATCTCTGTAATCGAGAATTAAATAATCCCGAAGGCGCTGGATTTGATTTGCGTTTGGGCGAAGTTTATGAGCTTGAAGGCGCTGGATTTTTAGGCGTGGAAGAACGCGATACTCCAAAAATTAAATTAATTGGCAACTATGATCAAGCAAAATTAGAAACTGAAAATTTTTTTATTTTTAAACCTAGTAAATATTATTTAATTAAAACAATTGAAAAAGTTAATTTGCCAATTACTTTATCTGGCATAATCTGTCCACGAACAACAATGTTTCGCTCTGGATTAGGATTATTCAACGGAATAGTGCAACCCGGATACTCCGGAGAATTAACTTTTGGAATTTGCAATTTGGGTAAAAGCGATATTAAAATTTCATTTGGAGCGCGCGTCGCGCACATTACTTTTCATGAAATTTTAGGACAAGGTAATCAATATTTAGGTCAATGGCAAAACGGTCGCGTAGCAACGAACGAAAAAGAAACGCAGATATAAAAAAACTACTTTATAATTATGTCAAGCAATCAAGAATACCAATATTTAAACTTGCTTAAAGATATTAAAGAAAATGGTTCTAATAAAAAATTATTTTTTACTCAAGAAGTTTTACAGCAATACAAAGATAAAAACGAAGAACCGCCTTATATCAAATCTGTTTTTGGAAAACAGATTCGTTTTGATTTATCAAAAGGCTTTCCACTCTTAACTACAAAAAAAGTTTTTATCAGAGGAATAATTATTGAATTGCTTTGGTTCTTGCGTGGTGACACTAATATTAAGTTTTTAGTTGATAATAATGTTCATATTTGGGATGAGTGGGCTTATAAGAGATACAGAAAGGAAAATAACCCTCTTAATCCACCTTCACAAGGAGAAACGTTCAGTTCAAAAGAAGAATTGCTTAGTCAGGAAGAATTTATTGAAAAAATTAAAAATAAACCAGCTGATAGCGATTTTGTTAAAAAATGGGGTGATTTAATTTGCGTTTATGGACGTATGTGGCGCAAATGGCCTGCTTCAGATGGTCGCGAAATTGATCAACTTGGTTGGTGCATTCAAGGATTAAAAGAAAAACCTTTTAGAAAATCTTATGTTGTTTCAGCATGGAACCCTGATTTTATTTATGCAATGGCTTCATCAGGTAATGCCAATGAAGTTCCACCATTTTGCCATACTACATTTCAATTTCAAGTTACTGGCGATGGCACGCTTAATCTTGGTCTTTACCAAAGAAGCGCTGATGTATTTTTGGGCGTTCCTTTTAATATCGCTAGTTATGCGCTACTTCTTTTAATGGTAGCTCAAATTACAGGTTTAAAGCCTGGCGAATTTGTTCATACTTTTGGCGATGTACATATTTATTCAAATCATTTTGACGCAATAAACGAACAATTAAGTCGCGAGCCAAAACCTTTTCCAATAATGAAATTAAATCCAGAAATAAAAAATATTGATGATTTTAAATACGAAAATTTTATTTTAGAAAACTATGACCCACACCCTGCAATTAAAGCAGAGATTGCTAATATTGGAGGGTTTTAGGTGCTAGCTGGTTTTATCAAAACTTTAAATTTTTAACTTCCTATGGTTTCAATTATTTGCATTATTGCTAAAAATCGAGCAATTGGTTTTCAAAATAAATTGCTTTACAATATCCCTGAAGATATGAGACACTTTAAAAAGACTACTACTGGACATGTTGTAATTATGGGTAAAAATACTTTTCACTCAATAAATGACAATCCCCTACCCAATCGCATCAATATAATTATAACTAGAGATAAAAAAACACAAATTACCACGGCATACGACTGCAATTTTCCTTTGATAACAGAAAAAAAAGATTATTTAATTGCTAACTCAATTAAAGAATCAATTAAATTAGCCAAAAAACAACATAAAGGCGAAATCTTTTTTATCGGCGGTAGTCAAATATATGAACAAGCTATACCGTTTGTTAATAAATTATATTTAACAATAGTTGACGACAAACCAAAACAGGCTGATACTTTTTTCCCTGATTATAGTGAATTTAAAAAAATTGTTATTAAAAAAGAAAGTGAATTAAATGGTTTAAAGTTTAAATTTATAGAATTAGAAAGATAGCTATGTCTAAAAAAATCATAATCGGCTTAACTGGCGAAATCGCTTGTGGAAAAGGCGCTATTGTTAATTATTTAGTTAAAAAATATAATGCAAGTTCTTATCGTTACTCTACTGCTTTACGAGATATTTTAGATAGAGTTTATCAAGATCAAGCTAGACATAACATGGTAGCTGTTTCTGATTTTTTAAGAAAAAATTTTGGCGAAAATATTTTATCAAAAGTATTACATGAAGATATTAAAAAAGATAAAAACAAATTAATTATTTTTGATGCTGTACGTCGCATCCCAGAATTAAACTATTTTAAAAAAATATCTGACTATACTTTTATTTTAATTAGCATTTATAGCGATCCGCAAACCAGATATAAAAGATGTATAGAACGGAATGAAAATCAAGGTGATAATAAAAAAACTTTTGAACAATTTATATTAGACCAAAAAAGCGTTTCTGATTATGAAGTTCCGGAAGTAATGGAGCAATCTGATTTTAAAATAAATAATAACAATAAATTAGAAGATTTATATAAACAAGTTGATCAAATTATTTTAAAAATTTTATGAAATACGATGTCATTATCGGCATGGAAATACATGCCGAACTAAAGACTAAATCAAAAATGTTCTGTGAATGCAATAATGATTCAACAGGTAAACAACCAAATTCAACAGTCTGCCCTATTTGTATGGCGCATCCTGGAACTTTACCAATGCCAAATAAACAAGCGATTGAATGGACAATGTTAATTGGCTTAGCTTTGCATTGCAAGATTAATAAATTATCAAAATTTGATAGAAAAAATTATTTTTATCCAGATTTACCAAAAGGATACCAAATTTCACAATTTGATTTACCAATTGCTTACGATGGTTATTTAGAAGTGAATAATAAACAAATAAGAATTACTAGAATTCATTTAGAAGAAGATACCGGCAAATTACTTCATCCGAACAAAAAAAATTATTCTTTAGTTGATTATAATCGCGCTGGGACACCATTAATCGAATTAGTTACTGATCCTGTTATCCACGATGGACAAACTGCAAAAGAATTTTGTCAAGCTTATCAACAAATCTTGCGCTATTTAGAAATTTCCAATGCTGATATGGAAAAAGGCGAAATGCGTTGTGAGGCCAATGTAAGCGTGCAAGAAAAAGGCAAATGGCAATATCATAACAGAGAAATTAAGCCAATTGGAAATTATGTTTTAAATCCAAAAGTAGAGTTAAAAAATATCAATTCTTTCAGATATATGGAAAAAGCCATTAATTATGAAATTGATCGCCAAATCAAAGCTATTGAAAATTGGGAAAAATTAGTTCAAGAAACACGTGGCTGGAATAATGAAAAAGGGATAACATTTAGCCAGCGGGTTAAAGAAACTTCCGCTGATTACCGCTATTTTCCAGAACCAGACATCCCTCCACTACGAATAGACGACGATTGGCAAGAAGCTATAAAAAGAAAATTAATTGAATTACCACTAGAAAAAATCAAACGCTTTAAAGAGGAATATTTTTTTACTGACTATGAAGCAAAAATCTTAACTCAAGATAAAAATTTAGCAGACTATGTTGAAAATATTATTTCTGAACTACGCGCATGGATTGAATCAACAGGAGACAACTGGGATAGGCAAAATAAAAAATTAGCTAAAATTACAGCTAATTGGCTAATTAATGAACTATTTAAACATTTTAAAAATAATACATTAGATACTAATAATAACAAAATTACTGCTGAAAATTTTGCTGAATTTATATGTTTAGTTTATCAAAACAAAATTAATTCTTCAGCGGCCCAGACAGTCATGTCTGAAATGTATAAAAATGGCGGAGACCCAACGCAAATTATGGCTAATTTGGGACTGGAACAACTTGACGACACAGAAGCTTTAAAAAAAATTATTAAAGAAGTTATATCTAAAAATCAAAAGCAGGTTGAACAATATAAAAATGGCAAAAAAAATATCTTGCAATATTTTGTTGGTCAAATTATGGCAATAACAAAAGGCAAGGCTAATCCAAAATTACTAATTGAACTGCTAATTGATGTATTAAAAAAATAAACTTAAAAAAACAAAATAAATTAAGCTGGGTTTTAAAACCCAGCTTAATTTATTTGATTGTTTCTACTTTAGCTTTTTTCCAGTCTTCTATTGTTCAAAGTTTCTAATTTTACCACCGATAAAGACAGCCAAATACAAAACAGCTAAAAGAATAATAACTTAAAATAACTTATGTGCCATAAAATTAATAAATATTGTGTCTTTTATTTTAAAAACACTTTAATTAATTTTTTAGCTTCTATAATATTTTTTATCCAATTAATTTTTTTATTTTGTCGCTCCCAACGTCTAAACCAAGACAATTGATTATTAGCAAATTGATTAATTGCTATCGTTAATTTTTCTATCATTTCTTCGTAAGTTAATTTATTTTGAAGATATAGGCTAATAAATTTATACTCTAAACCAAAGGCTTTCATTTTTTTCCAACTTAGTCCTTTCTGATGAAGTTGTTTTACTTCATCAACCATTTTTTCTTTTTCTAATCTACTTATTATTCGCTCGTAGATTTTTTTTTGCAAAATTTGTTTATCTGGATTTAACCCAATGATTAAAGTCCTATATTTCTCTTCTGCTGTTTTACTTTTAAATTCTTTATCGCACAATAAAATTTCAACATAACGGATTAATCGTCTTTTATTATTCTTATCACTATTATTAATTTTTATCGCCATTTCAGGCGATAATTTTTTTATTTTAGCAAAAAGCTGATCAATAGTTAATTGCTCCAGTTCTTTTCTTAAATTTAAATCAGGCTTGCTGTCAGATAACTGAAAATTATCAACAACAGCTTGTAAATATAAACCACTTCCACCAACCAAAATCGGTAATTTTCCACGTTTTAAAATATCATCAATAGCTTCAAATGCTAGCTTTTGATATTTAGCTAAATTAAAATTTTGTTTAGGACTAACAACATCTATTAAATGATAAGGAATTACTTTTAACTTTTGACTTTTAATTTTTAACTTATAGTCTTTAAGATCTTTTCCTGTACCAATGTCCATTTCACGATAAACCTGGCGAGAATCAGCACTAACAATTTCGCCATTCAACTTTATTGCCAACTGTACGGCCAACTTAGTCTTTCCACTGACAGTCGGACCTAAAATTACTATAATTTTTTTATTTTCACTATTATGCATAATTAATTTATTTCGCCAATCAAATAAAAATCTTTTGCTCCTGTTATTTTTACTTCCACAAATTTCCCAACTAAATTCCTAATTTCTGATTCATAATTCATAATTCCTATTTTCACAACCTTTCCAGTAGCGGTTTTACCAAAAAACTCCCCTGTCTTTTTCTTGCCTTCTATTAAAACTTTAACAATTTTATTTATATATTTTTTATTATTAGCTAGAGCTGTTTTATTTAAAATATCTAATAACTTATTTTCTCTATCTTTTTTTTCTTCTTTAGAAACAGTATCTCCCAACTTAAACGTTGCTGTTTCTGGACGTGGGCTATAAAGAGAAATATAAGCCATATCAAATTTAATTTGCTTGAATAATTTTACAGTATTATTGAATTGTTTTTTTGTTTCATTAGGAAAACCAACAATAACGTCAGTAGTAATACTTGCGTCAGGCATTACTTTTCTAATTTTTTCTATTAAATTAATATAATGTTCAACTGAATATTTACGATTCATAACTTCTAGCACCTTATCGTCTCCCGCTTGAACTGGCAAATGAATATGCTTGCAAACTTTTTCACAATTAGCAATAGTTTTGATTAATTTATCGCTCATATCCTTAGGATGACTAGTTAAAAATCTAATCCAAAAATCCCCATCAATATCATTAATCATCTTTAATAGATCATAAAATTTTATAATTTCCTCAGGCTTTTGACTTACTTCATAACTATTAACATTCTGCGCAATTAAAATTATTTCTTTATAACCTTTATTAACTAAATTTTCAACCTCTTTTAATATTTCCTCTACTGATCGATAAACTTCTCTACCTCGAGCATAAGGCACGACGCAATAAGAACAAAAATTATTGCAACCATTCCCAATCGGCACAAACGCGGAAAATTTTGATTCATATTTTGGCTGTACATCTAGATAATTATTATTTTCACATTTTATATTTTTTGTATTTGTTTGAAAATTATAATTTGAAAATTGAAAATTGAAAATTTCTGATACGAACAGCCATTCATCAATAAATTTTTCAAGTCGTTTTTTAGTGTCTTTACGATAAATTAAACAACCAGTAATTATAATAAAACATTTTGGATTATTTTTTCTAATATCCATCGCTAATCCCAAAAGCCGATTTTCAGCTGTTTGTCTAACTCCGCAAGTATTAATCACAACTAAATCAGTCTGATATTTATTATCAGACCGATTATAGTCATTTTTTTCCAACATTCCTGCTATTCTTTCACTATCACTTTTATTCATCTGGCAACCAATTGTAATGATATGATAAGTTTTCATAATTATAAACCAAACCCTTTAAGTAATTCTTTCTGCTTACGATTTAAATTAATTGGTGTTTTAACTATAACTTCAACCAAATGATCTCCTCTACCATGGCTATTTAAATGTGAGACTCCTTTACCACGCAAAATAAAAATTTTACCTGTCTGCGTGCCTTCTGGAATTTTTAAATCAACAACCCCATCAACAGTCGCAACTTCAATTTTACCACCAAGAGCTGCTTGAGAAAAACTTATTTTTACTTGAGATTTTATATTAACACCATCACGCTCAAAACGACGATCAGGATTAACTCTAATTTTTAAATACAAATCACCTGGTTGTCCATTTTTTGCTCCTGCCTCACCATTACCAGACAATCTAATTGTCTCATTATTATTTATACCTGCTGGAATTTTAACTTTAAAATTAACTAGCTCATTAACAATTCCAATACCATGACAAGCTGTACATTTTTCTTTGAATGTTTTTCCTTCGCCACCGCAATCACTGCAAGTCGTTTGAACTTGCATATTTCCAAAAATTGTCCTCTGAACTTTAATAATATGTCCGCTACCATTACAAGTTTTGCAAGTAATAACCGCTGTACCAGGCTCCATTCCTTCACCTTTACATCTTGCGCATTTAATTGTTTTTTTCAAACTAATTTCTTTTTCAACGCCAAAAACAGCCTCAATAAAATCAATAGACAAAACTACTTGAATATCACGACCACGACTAGCTCTTCCGCCACGTTGTCCTCCTCCGCCTCTATTAGAAAAACCAAAAGAATCGCCAAAATCACTAAGAATATCTCCTAAATCATCCATATTAATATTAAATCCGCCATTAAATCCACTAAACCCTTCAAAACCAGAACTACCACTAGGTTGAGAATATTGGCCAAAATCCGAACCAAACTGATCATATTGAGCTCGTTTTTTTGGATCGCTAAGAGTCTGATAGGCTTCATTTATTTCTTTAAATTTAGCTTCATCTCCACTTTTTTTATCAGGATGATGTTGATGCGCTAATTTACGAAAACCTTTTTTAATATCCTCTTGATTAGCATTCTTTTCAACTCCAAGTATTTTATAATAATCTTTAGACATATTAATTAATCAATTAATAAATTAACCATTACGAATTACGAATTTTATCTTTAGTCGTTTTCTGTATTTTACCAATTATTTTACATATTTCTTCGCATTCCTTTAAAATTGATTTATTTCTTTTCAGTAAATTCCCCTTCAATTGGCCCCTCTTCTTTTTTCTTTTCATCTCCTGTTTGCTCGTTGATTGGATTTTCTGCTGTAGGATTAGCTGATGCTTGTTGATACATAGCTGCGCCAATTTTTTGCGCGATAACATTTAATTCTTCTAATTTCTTTTTTATCTCTTCCTCTTGATCGCTATCTTTTACTTTTTTCAAAGCTTCAACTTTATCTTCAAGCTCTTTTTTGTCTTCATCCTTTATTTTATCTCCAGAATCTTTGATTAATTTTTCTGACTGAAAAATAACAGCTTCGGCTTGATTTTTAATTTCTATTTGTTCTCTTTTTTTCTTATCTTCATCAGCATGCAATTCAGCTTCTTTTTTCATTTTTTCAACTTCTTCTTTACTTAAACCTGAAGAAGCTGTAATCGTAATTTGTTGCTCTATATTTGTTGCTCTATCTTTAGCTTTAACATTGACAATACCATTTGCATCAATATCAAAACTTACTTCAACCTGCGGAACGCCACGAGGAGCAGATGGAATACCATTTAAAATAAACCTTCCTAAGGATTTATTGTCAGATGCCATTGGACGTTCACCTTGCAAAACATGAATTTCTACGCTGGTCTGACCATCGGCTGCTGTTGAAAAAACTTGCGATTTTGAAGTTGGAATAGTTGTGTTTCTTTCGATTAACGCGGTTGATACACCACCTAAAGTTTCAATACCTAAAGTTAAAGGAATAACATCAAGCAATAATACATCTTTAACATCACCTTGCAAAACGCCTGCTTGCACAGCAGCGCCCAAAGCAACTACTTCATCTGGATTAACAGTTAAATTAGGATCTTTTCCAAAAAACTCTTTAACTTTTTTCTGCACCAAAGGCATACGAGTCATACCACCAACTAAAATCACTTCTTGAATATCTTTAATAGTAAAGCCAGCATCTTTTAAAGCTGCTTGACAAGGCGCGATAGTTTTTTCGACTAAATCGCCGACTAATTCTTCTAATTTAGCGCGCGATATTTTCATAACCAAATGTTTTGGTCCATTAACGTCAGTAGTTATAAACGGTTGATTAATTTCTGTCTCCATCGTTGTTGATAATTCTATTTTTGCTTTTTCTGCTGATTCTTTAATTCTTTGCAAAGCCAAAGTATCTTTAGATAAATCAATGCCCTGATCTTTTTTAAATTCCTCTATTATCCAATGAATTAAACGTTGATCAAAATCTTCACCACCCAAATGAGTATCACCATTTGTAGATTTTACCTCAACAGTATCAGCGCTTACGTCAAGAATTGAAATATCAAAAGTACCTCCGCCTAAATCATAAACAGCTATTTGTTCACCTTTCTTTTTCTCAAAACCATAAGCTAATGCAGCTGCAGTTGGTTCATTAATAATACGTTTAACATCTAATCCAGCAATTTTTCCAGCATCTTTTGTTGCCTGACGTTGAGCATCATCAAAATAAGCAGGAACAGTAATAATTGCTTCAGTTATTTTCTCACCTAATTTTGCTTCAGCATCAGCTTTTAATTTTGACAAAATCATTGCTGAGATTTCCTGCGGAGTGTATTCGTTGTTAGACATTTTTATTTTAACTCCCTCATTTGCCTTAACAATTTTATAAGGAGATATTTTAATATCACGTTGAACTTCGTCATCTTCAAAACGTCTACCGATTAATCGTTTAATCGCGTAAACAGTATTTTCTGGATTAGTAACTGCTTGTCTTTTCGCAGTTAATCCAACTAATCTTTCACCATTTTTAGAAATTGCAACAATAGAAGGCGTTGTTCTATTACCTTCTGCATTTTCTAAAATTTTTGGCTGTCCACCTTCAATAATAGCCATCGCCGAATTAGTAGTACCCAAATCAATTCCCAAAATTTTACTCATATTTTTTTTAATTAATTTATTAGTTTATTATTTTATTAAAATTAATTTTGTAATTTTGTAATTTTTAAATAACTTTTAACTTTTAACTTTAAAAGTTATCAGCTATTTTTTTATATTAATTTTTATCATCTTTGATTTGACTTCTAACGATTTTGGAGCAATAATTTTCAAAATTCCATTTATCGCTTCAGCGCTAGCTTTTTCACTAATTACATGTGAAGGTAAAGGTACACTACGATAAAAACTTCCACGTTTAATCTCTTTACGATAATAATTTTTATCCTCAACTTCGCTTTTTTTTTCGCTCTCGCCTTTAATTATTAAAACATCATTTTCAATTGAAATATTAACTTTTTCTGGATCAATTCCTGCGAGTTGAGTTTCAATATATACATTATTTTTATCTTGATAAACATCAACAGCTGGGACATAGCTAGAAAGGTCGTTCCTATTTAAAGTAAAATTTTCAAACATTTTATCAACATCTTCAAATGATTCAAGAAATGGAGACCATTTTATAATTGACATAAGTTTAATATTCTACACATTAATTTAATGCGCCAAATTAATCATAGAAATAAATTTAATTATTATTTAAACTTTATTTAATTTTATAATTTTTAATTTTTTCCAGCATATTGCGAAATTAATATCTTAATAGGTCTGTCGCCGAATACCATATTCGGCATAAAATTCCAAATTTTTGTAAATTTTGTTAAAAACTTTTTCACTAATATAACCATATTCCCTCAAAACTTTTTAAAAAAATTTCCTAAAAATTTGAAATTTTCTACTCGAAAGAGTATTCGGCGACAGACCCTTAATTCCTAATTCTTACTTCTAAAAACCACTACTTTTGCTGGAACAATCACTTTACCATTTAATTTATAACCTGACTTTACTTCTTTAGCAACTAAACCATCTTCTTTTTTATTATCAGTTTCTTTATTATCAATTGCTTCCATTAAATGATGATCAAATTTTTCTTTTTTTGTTTTTATTTCCTCAATGCCTAAATTTTTTAAAACATCACTAAATTGCTTAATAATATATTCAATGCCAACAACCCATCCATTTTTTTTAGACTCTTCGTCAATATATTGGATTGAAGTTTTTAAATTATCATAAACTGGTAAAATTTCATAAAGCAACTGTTCGTTTGCAAATCTAGCAAAATCCATTTTATCTTTAGCTACTTGTTTTAACAAATTTTGATAATCAGCCAAAGCACGTTTGTATTTATCTTCACAGCTATTTAATTTATTATCAATATGTTCAGGATAAAATTTCACATTTTCCTGATTTTTTTCTTCTTCGCGAATAAACTTAAATCTAGGTTTTTTCTTACCATCAACTTCAACTTGACTAAAAAACATATCTATTGGTCTAACCCAAATTTGCTCATCACAAAGAGATTGATAAACTACCATTTTTTGCTTAGATTCAGAATTTTTTGCAATAAATAATACTTTATAATCTTTATTTTTATAATGTCTATAAATACCTAACTTTAAATCATTTGTCATAATATTATTTTTCTATTATTTTATTATTTATAAATTTTATTAAAGCTAAATTTTTTTCATAATCCATTCTCATCGGACCTAAAATACCAAATAAACCAATATTATCTTTAAACTTATATTTAGCTAAAATAGTACCGCAAAAATCTCCAAAAGGATTTGTTGATCCAAGAAAAATTTGTGGCCCATTTTTTAACTTATTAAAAATATCATTAATTATCTCATCAACCCGATCAATAATCTGAGAAATATCATAAATTAATTCAGTTTGACAAAATTCAGGTTGAGATAATAAATTAGAAATACCTGTATAATATAGATTATTCTGATGAAAAGCCCAAAACACTGCATTATTAGAAATTTTAGCAAGCTCTTTAGCAACTTGTTTAAAATTTAATTCATCTTTATTTTTTAATAATTTAGAAAAAATTTTATTTTCTGTTGCTCCTATTTTTTTTTCTTCTAAATTTTCCAAATAAAAATTATATGCTTTTTCAGTAGGAATGCGACCAGATGAAGTATACGGTTGTGCAATGTATCCAGTCTTCTCCAGCTCAACCATTTCATTTCTAACAGTAGCTGGAGAAATATCTAATTTATATTTATCAACCAAAACCTCTGATCCAATCGGCGCGCCAGTTTTAATATACTCTTTTAAAATAATCTTTAAAATTAAAATTGTCCTTTCATTCATAAAAAAATTCTTACATTTTCAATCATATACTATTTAGCACTCTCTTGTCAAGAGTGCTAAATATAATTGAAGAGTCTGTCGCAGAATACAGTATTCGGTATTCTCGCTTTCAAAAAAGTATTCGGCAATAGATCCTTAAAACTCAATATATTATCCCTGATAAAAAGCTTTATATCCTAAATAGGCGCAATAAATATCAGCTTTTGAAACAATTTCTAATGGCGCGTGCGTATTAAATAATGCGACACCGGCATCAATAACATCAATATTACGATTAGCTAAATATTTAGCAATAGTTCCGCCACGACCTTGATCAACTTTACCTATTCCGCCAGAAAATTGATAAATAATATTTTTATCTTGCTTAAAAGCCTTTCTTAATTCAGATATAAATTGAGCTGAGGCTTCTGAAGCTTCATATTTACCGCCATGTCCAGTATATTTTTCAATGGCCAAACCAAAACCCATTCTACAAGCATTTCGTAAATCATAAACGTCTTTATAATCAGGATCAACCGCTACTGTTGTATCAGCTGAAATCGCTTGGCTAATATTATATGAATGATAAACTTCTTCTAAGCCACCTTTATTTTGACTTAACTTTAAAATATCAAGAATAAAACTTTCAAAAAATAATGACTGGGTGCTAGTATTTCCATCTGAACCTATTTCTTCTCTGTCTGTCCAAACACAAACTTGAGTTTGATCAATTATTTTGGCATCTAAAAAACTCATCAACGATGAATAAGCGCAAGCCTTATCATCCTGACCATAAGCAGAAATCAAACTTCTATCAAAACCTAGATCTCTAGCTTTTTCACTCGGCACGACTTGTATTTCAGCGCTAGCCAAATCATCTTCTTTAATGCCATATTTATTAAAAAGATATTCCAATATTGCCAGCTTAACTTTCTCTTTAATTTTTTTGTCATCAACAGGTAAAGAACCTAATAACAAATTTAATTCCTCTCCATTAATTTTATGATATTCAGCTTTACCGCCAGAATCAATTGACCGATCTAAATGTGGCAATAAATCAGTAATCATAAAAATTGGTTCATCAGATTTTTCCCCAATTTTTATATTTATTTTTTTTCCACTTTCTAAATAAACAACTCCATGCAAAGCCAAAGAAATAGTTGGCCATTGATATTTTTTAATACCACCATAATAATGAGTTTTAGCAAAAGCTAAATTTTCATCTTCATAAAATGGATTTATTTTAAAATCTAAATGCGGCGAATCAATATGCGACATAACTATCTTCATTCCCTGACTTAATCCACTTTTACCAATTTTAGCTAAAAATAGACTCTTGTCACGATTAATGGCGTAAATTTTATCGCCAGTAGAAAGTAATTTTACTTTAACAATATTTTTAAAACCACGGTCTTCGGCTAATTTAATTCCCTCTTCCACTGCTTCTCTTTCTGTTTTAACTTCACTCGCAAAACTTTTATAACCTTCGGCAAAATCAAAAGCGTCTTTTTTAATTTTATCATCCCAAATCTCCCAACAACTTTTTTTCTCAAGCTTTAATTGTTTTTCTAATTTTTGATAATCAATTTTTTCCATAAGTTTTAAATTTATTAATTTAAATTAATAATTACCAACTGCCGCTAGAACCGCCTCCGCCAGAGCCTCCTCCGCCAAAACCTCCAAATCCGCCTCCTCCTCCGCCTCCGCCAAAGCCTCCTCCACCAAACCACCATGGCCAGATTGCTGTTATTTTACTTTTTTGATAATTTTTAGAAACAATATAATCAAACAATAAACCGATCGGGACTAAAATAACAATAGAAACTATACCAAAATACAAAAAACCCTTAAATAACCCTATAATTACCCCAACAACAAAGCCAATTATTCCACCTAACCACCAAGATTTACTTCTACCCAAGATGCTTGATAACCATATAAAACCAAAAACAACCACATAAAAAATAAATTCAAAATTATGTGTTGTTTTTTTTGACTGCTTGCTACTAGGAATATATTCACCTTTAGTTGCTCCTATAATTTTATCAACTGCGCCATTAATTCCTAAATAATAATCATTAGACTTAAAAGCTGGCTTCATGACCTGATTAATAATCCAGTAACTTTGCGCGTCAGTCAAAGACCCTTCTAGTCCATAACCAACTTCAATGCGCATTTGCCTATCATCAATCGCTACAAAAATTAAAACTCCATTATCTTTGCCTTTTTTACCAATCCCTAAATCCTTAAATAATTGAACAGCAAAATTTTCAACAGTATCATCTTTTAAACTTTTAATAATAACGACGGAAATCTCATTGCTACTATTTTTAGCAGATTCACTTAATTTAATTTCTAAATTTTGTCGTTGCTCATTAGTTAAAACATTAGCAAAATCATTAACAAAACCTGTCGGCTTGCCTAAACTATAATAAGCAAAACATGGCCAAGCAACTAGTAGTAATAATAAAATACAACTTGCTTGTTTAATCAATCTAGTCATAAATTCCAAATTTTTAATTAATTCATTCCCATTTAGAATTTTACAGCAGGCGCAATCTCCGAACCTGCAACTGACTGGATGTATTTTTTCTCACTAAAACCAAACAAAGAAGCAAAAAAATTAGCAGGAAAACGTTTAATCATCGCATTAAAATCTCTAGCTAAATCATTAAATCTTTTACGTTCAACACTTACACGATTTTCAGTACCTTCTAATTGCGCCATTAATGTTTGTGTTGTTTCAATAGACTTAAGTTGAGGATAATTTTCCATAACTACTAACAATCTAGCAAAAGCGCTTTCAACTCCACCAACAGCTTCAGCCTTAGCGTCAGCTGTTTTAGCTCCAGCATAACGAGTTCTTGCTTCAGCTAAATCACCAAAAACTTTTTGTTCTTGTTGCATCGCTCCTTTAACAGTCTCAACTAAATTAGGGATTAAATCAAAACGTCTCTGAAATTGAGTTTCAACTTGTGCCCATTGACCATTAACAGCTTCATTAGCTGTAATAATTTTATTATAAATACCCCAACCATAAAAAACTACAGCTACGACCACAATTGCAATCGCAGCCAAAATGATAATTAACGTTTTTTTCATAAATTTTTTTGCCAATTTTAATGGCTAATTAATTAATAATTTAATAAATTATCACCAAACACCATATTCAGCGACAGACCCTTTATATATTTTTTTTCGCAAAATAATTATCCTTTGTTCCTCTAAAGGCGTAATTTCTCTTTGTCTAACGTGTTTTGGGGCTTTAGACTTATCTTGCAAGAGATGCAGAACATGTAGATTATTTTCGTCAAATATCTTAAATCATTTATAAAATGTTTTTCTATTTATGCCAAAATGACGGGAGATTGTTGAGACATTTTTTGCAGACACTTTAATCACAAATTCATTTCTCATGACAGTTCCTCCTCTCTTTCAATGAGCTATTTGATAGCGATAACTTATAATAAATAATGTTTTTTGTCAAAATTAAATCAAATTAACCTCAATCTTTTGTCCTCTTGCTTTAGTGGTGTAATAACCAGTCAATAATGCTGTTGTTTTTAATATTTCTTCAAAACTTTTTTCTTCATCAAGCTTTAGCTTGCTTATATCAATCTCTTTTGGAACATCTATTCCTTGTATTCTATTAATAGCTTCTAATTTGCAATCTTTTACTCTAACTAAACTTATCGGACCAGCAAAGTCTACTAATTCAATAACAACATCATTAATTTGTTGTAATTTTAATAAATTTTCATTATCTTTTTCATTTCTGCCGATAATTATTAAAATCTTTTTTTTATTTTTAATATTACACCAAAAATTTCTCCCATTTTTTAATAATTCAATATCATTTTTATCACAATCTTGCCAATATTCAAACATTTTAAATAGCTTCTCACCAAAAATAGATTCAGTTAATAAACATCCTCCGCCTGGACTTACATATTCTTTTATGCCATACTTTTTCACTAACTCAAATTGCCTACACCGCGATCTTCCGCTAATATCCAATAATTTTTCTCTATTTATTTTACCAAGTTTTTCAAACTCGCTTTCATCTAATAACTTTGCTGACATTGGTCTGATTAATTTTCCTGTTAATCCTGCAATTTTTTCTACTATTTTTAAAGCATCTTTATTTTGAGACATTGGCCTCTGTCCTAACACTTCGCCTGTTGCAACAAAATCAAACAAATCTTTTTTCATTATCTCGCCAGCTTTTTTCAACATCATGCCATGACAATCAATACAAGGATTTGCATTTTTCCCATAACCATACATTGGATTTTTTACCATTTTTAAATGTTCATCAGAAAAGTCAACTTCTATTAATTTTATACCCAATTGTTCAGCTGTTTTTTTAGCTTTTTCTGTGCTAAAAAAACAACTTTTAAAACTTACCCCAACCACTTCAATCCCCTGCTCCATTAAAACTCTAGCAGCCAACATTGAATCTAATCCTCCTGATAATAATACTAAAGCCTTCATAATAAAATTTAAACACCACCCGCTAATTCAAAGACAGCGCTAAAATAAAAAATTATTTATGAAAAAGCCCTAACGCAACTTCTTCTCCATTTATTTTAATCTTTTCACTATTTACTTCGCATTCAATTATTTCTTCACTTAAAATATCTTTTTTTATTTCTTTGCCAAATTCACTAAAAGTTTTTTTAATCAAATCGCTTTCACTTTGCCAACTTAAAATTATACTATCTTTAATTGTAAGTCCTGCCTGCTTACGCATCATATTCACCTGCCTGACTATCTCGCGCTTTAACCCCTCTAGCTTTAATTCATCAGTAATTGTAATATCTAATTCTACTTCAATCTCTCCTTTGTTCTCATAAAACACAATCTCTTTTACATTTAGCTCATCTTGAATTAATTGCAGATATTCATCGCCAACTTTTAACTTCTGACTTTTAACTTTTAACTTATTTAGCATCTGTCTAATTTTAATTCCAGCTTCATCACGCTTTGCTAATCCCAATTCAACAATTTTTCTAACAATTTGCATTTCTTCTAAAATTTGTAATTTGTAATTTGTAATTTGTAATTGCTCTGGCCATTCTTCTAAATGAACGCTTTTATTCTCATCAGTAAAATTATATCCAGAAACTTTTTGCCAAATCTGTTCAGCAATAAATGGAGCAAAAGGCGCCATTACTTTTGATAATTGCGATAAAACATAATGAGTTGTTGTAAGTGCTGATTGTTTGTCTTTTTCATATTCGCCTTTAAAACGATCGCGCGAACGTCTCAAATACCAAGTTGATAAATCGTCAATAAATTCACTAATTGGTCGCGATGCTTCAGGTAAATTATATTTTTCCAAATTTTCAGTTACTTTTTCAATTAATTGATTAAGTTTAATTAGAATCCATTGATCAAGAATATTTTTTATATTATTTAACGTAGCTTCTTCTTTTAGGTCGCGCGCAAATAATTCATAAAATTTAACCACATTCCAAATAATTATTACATTTTTTCTTAGCGCATCTTGAATTTCAATTTCAGATAAACTGGTATCGTTGCCAAGCATAATTTGACTATTCATAAAATACATACGCAATGCATCGCTACCATACTTTTCTAAAGTTGCGCGCGGATCTGGATAATTGCCAAATGACTTACTCATTTTTCGTCCATCAGTACCTGCTAAAACTCCACTTACTATAACGTTTTTAAAAGAAATTGAATCAAATAAAGCATTTGATAAGACATGCAGATAATAGAACCAACCCCTCAGTTGTCCTGTATATTCTATAATAAAATCAGCCGGAAATAGATTTTTAAAATCCTTTTGTTTTTCAAATGGATAATGAAATTGAGCAAAAGGCATAGCTCCAGATTCAAACCAGCAATCAAATACTTCCTTGACTCTTTCCATTGTATTTCCGCAATTACATTTAAATTTGTGTTCATCTATATTTGGTCTATGCAAATCTGTTATTCTCTTATTACTTAATTCTTCAATTTCCTTAATTGATCCCAAAACTTTTATTTTATTACAATTAGAACATCTCCATACTGGAATAGGAGATCCCCAATAACGGGATCGAGAAAGACACCAATCTGGAGCGCTTTCAATATTATTTTTAAATCGTCCTTCTTTAAAATATTTCGGCACCCAATTTATTTCTTCATTGGTTTTCAGCATTCTTTCTTTAATTTTTTGTATATTCAAATACCAAGCCTTTTGAGTTTTATAAATTAACGGCGTATTACAACGATAACAAAAAGGATAAGAATGAGTATAGTCAGAAATTGAAAAAATAATATTTTCTTTTTCTAAATCAAGCAAAACATCTCTATTAGCTTTTTTAAAATAATATCCATTCCATTTTTCCATTACTTCTGAATAAATTCCATTTTCATCCATTAAATCAATCATTGGCAGGTCAACTTTTTTTCCAAGCTCAAAATCATCTTCACCAAAATTTGGCGCAATATGAACAACGCCAGTTCCATCTTCAGTTGTCACGAAATCACCATGATAAATTTTATAAACTTTTTTTGATTTTATTATTTCATTATTATTAATTTTATATATTGGTTCATATTGTAAATTAATTAGTTTTTCTCCTTTAAATTCTTCAACTATTTTATAATTTTTATCTTTTAAAATATCCTTTATTCTTTCTTCCGCTAAAATATAAAAATTATTTTTTTCTAATTCATTATTTATAATTTGTAGTTTTATATAATTTATATCTTTATTAATTGCTAAAGCTAAATTTCCAGGCAAAGTCCATGGTGTAGTTGTCCATGCTAATATGTATGTATTGTTTTCTATTTTATTATTAATAATTTTAAATTTAACTGTCGCTGTTTTGTCTGTAACGTCTTTATATGAACCAGCGTCCATTGTAATTTCAAATTTTGATAACGGAGTAGCGCAACGTGGACAATGCAAACTAGTGCGATAACCCTCATAAATAAAGCCTTCATCATATAATTTTTTAAAAGACCAAATAACACTTTCCATGAATTTTAAATCCATGGTTCTATAAGCATTTTTCATATCAACCCAGCGACCAATTCTATTTATATACCACTCCCATTGTTTAGACCCTTTGTTAACATATAATCGGCAAGCGTCAATAAATTTATCAACCCCCAATTCCTCAATGTCTTTTTTATTTTTTAATCCAAGCTCTTCTTCAACTTTATTTTCAGCTGGCAAACCATGACAATCCCAACCCCAAGTACGTTTTACTCTATATCCTTTCATCGTCCAATATCTTGGAATTACATCTTTTGCAATGCTTGGAAGCAAAGTAGCGTAATGAGGCAACCCAGTAATAAATGGGGGTCCGTCGTTAAAAATATAATTTCCTTTTGGCGCCTCTTTTTCTATTGATTTTTTAAAAATTTCATTTTTATCCCAAAAATTCAAAACGTCCTCTTCCATAACTGAAAAAGGATTATTACTAGCTTGATTATTTCCTAATTTTTCTTTATGCATAATAAAAAATTACTAATTTGGTCTGTCGCCGAATACCGTATTCGGCGACAGACACTTAATCTCTTAATTAAATTTCAAAATTTCTTTAAATATTTTTTTATCTTTATATGGACCAATAATTGCTAAATTCAATTTGTTATCAATAAAAATTTCTTGAGCAACTTTCATTATTTCTTCAGCGCTTACTTTATTAATTTTTTGATAATAATCATTAGGCGATAAAATCTTTTTACTAACTTTCTGTTGTTTAAAAGTAATGGCCTGCTGAGCATACCAGCTAGCGATGCTATCTGATTCTTCAAGTTGCAAAGCTGTTCTACCAATAATACATTGCTTAATTCTTTTTAGCTCATCTTCAGCAACAAGATTAGTTAATAATTTTTGATATTCAACTAAAATTATTTTAATAGCTGTTTCTACTTTAGTTAATGGCACGCCAGCGTTTGTTGTTAAATAACCGCTATCTGTATAGGATTCACTTTGCGTCTTAACATAATAAGCCAATCCTTGCCTTTCGCGCAATTCAATAAACAATCTAGAACTCATAGTTCCTCCCAAAAGAATTGCTAATATTTTTGAAGCCATTTCCAATGAATGTCCAGAAGGATATGTATGCACACCCAGTGATAAATGAGCTTGATCGGTTTTCTTAAAAAACAATTTAATTGCTGGATGTTTTTGTTGATCAACTACAATATCACAATCTTTTACTTGCCCTTTAGTCATTTTTTGAAAAAACTTTTCAGTTAACACGATGGAATTATTTGGAATTTTTCCAGACAAACAAACAACTGTATTGCTTGACTTATATTGAGAATGAAAATAATCAACAAAATCACTTCTATTAAATCCTTTAATATTTTCCTTGCTACCGATAGTAGTCCAACCTATTGGCGTATCACCATAAAAACACTGTTCAAATAAATCATCAATATGAATTAAGGGATTATCAAAATACATATTTACCTCTTCAATAATCACTCCTTTTTCTCGTTCAATTTCTTGGCTAGACAACAAAGGATTAAGAATAATATCACTTAATACATCCATTGCTGATTCTAATTGACTAGCTTCAACTTTTATCCAAAAACCAGTTATTTCCTTGCCAGTAAAAGCATTATATTCACCACCAATGCCATCCAATTCTCCAGCAATAGCCAATGTATTGGGCCTTTTTTTAGTTCCTTTAAATAATGCATGTTCTAAAAAATGGGAAATACCATTATTTTTTTTTGTCTCATATCTAGACCCTGTGCCAAAAAGAACAAACACAGTAACAGTTTTAGTCCCCGACATTGGCGCTATAATTAAATCTAAGCCATTTGACAGTTTATTTATTTTATACATAATAATACATTAATTTTTAATTTCTAATTTTTAATTTTATCCCGCAATATGCAAAATTACTTTTCATATTCCAATATCGCTTTTAATACATTAGAATCGTCTTTGAGCGGTTCCATAAATAAAACTTGAGATCGTACGAGATCCATTGTGCCAACTGGACCATGAGTTTCTTTGCCACGTTTAACTAATCTTAAATCAGTAGTTTTAGCTATTTCTTTTTTATCATCTTTTTTGTCTTGATCATAATTATAATAAACATTATCCATAACAATCGGGTCAGCCTTTATGTCTTTAATTTGTCCATAAAAAGTTTCATTATTAGTTAATTTAACAGCATACCAACTTTGACTTTTGGATGTTTTTTTAATAACATCTGAATTTTTAAAAACTACGCTATAAATAGTAAAACCAACAATTAAAAAAGCCAAAATAAAAACAACCAGCTGGATTAATCTGGAATTTAATTTTGCTTCACTCTTTATTGGTCTATCAATTTTCTGCAATTTTTCTCTAATATCATCCTCTAATTCCTTACTATGAGCATATTTAATTTGATTCAAAGATGATTGTTGTAATTCTTTTTTTTGCTGCTCTACTTTTTCTTTTAAATTAACAGTTTGTTGAAAATTATCAGACATAGATTAAGAATTAGGGGTTATGGGTTATGGGTTAATTTCTAGTCTCTAATTCTGTTGTCGTTGCAATATTAATGTTTTCTTGATTTATTATATTAGTATTTGTACTAGTCGCGTTATTAATATCTGTATTATGTTCTGCTATGTAATCATTGTAAACTTGAGTTAAATTATCTGTTCCTGAACTTGTTGGCACGTTAGAATTAACGTCAGGCAAATTAAAATTATCAGGTTTAGGTAATTCAACTTTTTTTATTGGCTCATAATTTGGAAAAACATCTTTTGCTAAATCTAAAGTTTTTCCAATCAAACCACTGTAATCCATTATTTCAATTCTAGTTTCTACGCCAGTCTGTTTAGCTTTCTCTTGTTCTAAATTTAAATCCTTAAGTCTAGAATCATATTCTTCTTTTAATTCGCCTGCCAAATATATTCCCAAATCTTCTGACAAATTCTGAGACACTTTTCTCTTTTTTTCTTTTAATTGATATTGCCACGCATTATCAACAATAGTCAAATCCAAAAAAGTATATGTAACATAATAAAATTTCTCATCTTTTTCAATCTTAGAAATTTTAAAATCCATATTAAAATTAGACAAATCAGCAGACAGCAATGCTGTATTATCAACTCCTTCAATTCTAGTCTGTTTTTGCCCCAAGACTTGTTGAGCAGGTTCTGCAGCAAAAACACTACCACCAATAATTATAGTTATTACTAAAATTACTATAGCAAGATTGTTATATTTTATAAAATAAGAAAATTTTTTTAACATAAAATTATAATTGATTAGAGGGTCTGTCTCCGAATACTCTTTCGAGTAGAAAATTTCAAATTTTTAGGAAATTTT
>ERZ1292640.768-Hain-H43-02um-R1-768-length-26609-cov-12_pt1 | contig 26609 bp, 28 predicted proteins | sample MGYA00564404_ERZ1292640 | MGnify/ENA primary metagenome ERZ1292640 (study PRJEB36523, sample SAMEA6512636) | groundwater metagenome | collected 2019-01-08 | study: AquaDiva: Metagenomics assemblies of 32 groundwater samples | reverse complement strand
AAGCGAGTTTCTCGCGACCATGAGCCACGAGATCCGGACGCCGATGAACGGCGTGCTCGGCATGACCGAGCTGCTCCTCACGACAAGCCTCTCCAGCCGGCAGCGGCACTTGACGGAAACCGCGCATCAGGCCGGCGCGACGCTGCTCACCATCCTCAACGACATCCTGGACTTTTCCAAGATCGAGGCCGGGAAACTTGAGCTGGAAACCATCCCCTTCACCCCCCTCCAAATCATCGAGGAAGTCGGAGACCTGTTTGCGGAGTCGGCGCAACGAAAGCACGTCGAGCTGGCCTGCCTCATCACGGAGACGGTGCCCCATTTCCTGCAAGGCGACCCGTCCCGCCTCCGCCAAATTCTCGTGAATCTGCTCGGCAACGCCGTCAAATTCACCGAGCACGGAGAGGTCTTCCTCCATGTCACCACGGTCGAGAACACGGCCACTGACGTGCTCCTCCGCTTCGAAGTGCGGGACACGGGCATCGGACTCTCACCCGATGCCCAAACTCGCATCTTTCAACCATTTATCCAGGCGGACGGATCGAGCACCAGGAAATACGGCGGGACCGGCCTGGGGCTGGCCATTGTGAGCCAGCTCGTGCAGATGATGGGCGGCGCCATCGGCGTCGAGAGCGTAGAAGGCAACGGCGCAACATTCTGGTTTACTGCACGTTTCCAAATCGCGGCCGAGGCGAAACAGGCTGCGCACACCACTGGAAACGGCTGCAGAGGGAAACGGATGTTAATCGTGGATGACAACGCAACGAACCGGATGATCCTGGAACACCACCTTCAATCGTGGGGAACGACGTATAGCAGCGCAGAGTCAGGATTGCAGGCCCTAGACCTCCTGCATGCGGCCATCCACGAAGGCCATCCCTACGATGTGGCGATCCTTGACATGCAGATGCCGGGAATGGATGGATTCGAATTGGCACGGACCATCAAAGCCGATGCGGCTATTCGGGATGTGCGATTGATCCTGCTCACCTCGTTAGGCCCACAAGAAACGGATATAACCGAGCAAGCCGGGATCCTCGACACCCTGTCCAAGCCGGTCAGACAGTCCCAGCTATACGATTGTCTCGTGACAATTCTCGCAGCCTCTTCGCACAAAGGCGCGCCTCGCGAACGCCCTGCCCGGCTGCACCCGCGCCCAACTCGAGGAAAGGGCCGCAGAATCCTGCTGGCCGAAGACAATGCGGTCAACCGGGAAGTAGCCCTCGGAATGATGGAACTCGCCGGCTACGAAATACATGTGGCGAAAACCGGACGTGAAGCCGTCGAATTATCGGCGAAGACCTCGTACGATCTGATTCTGATGGACTGCCAAATGCCGGACATGGACGGGTTCGAGGCGACGGCCCTGATCCGGAAGCGGGAAGCCTCTCTCGTGAAACGTGACGAGCATGACACGAGAGCGGCAGCACAGGACAAGCGCGTGCCCATCATGGCCCTGACCGCTCACGCCATGGCGGGAGATCGGGAACGGTGCCTCGCCGCCGAGATGGATGATTATCTCGCCAAACCGTTCACCCAAGATCAACTGGATGACGCATTGAGTCGTTGGCTCAGCCAGACGGACGATTCATCGGTCCACAGCCCTGAATCGGCTTCAACCGACGTCATGACTGCATCTTCCATCCCGACGAGTCACACGGAGCAAGTCGACCCCGCAAGCGTAGTCGACTTCACAGCCTGGGAACCCATCAGAAAGCTGAAGCGGCCAGGACATCCCGATCCGCTAGGAAAACTGCTGACCAGATACTTGGAAGATTCCCGGCCACTCGTTGACCAATTGCGCCACGCCATCCAAGAGAACGATCCGACGGCACTCCACGCTGTGGCACACCGCCTCAAATCGAGCAGCGCCACCATGGGAGCCGTGACCGTGGCGGCTCTCTGCAAAGAACTGGAGGCCCTAGGTCTCAGTCGTCAGACTGAAGAGGCCCCAGCCTGCTTTCGGCAATTGGAACGGGACTTCGAAGCAGTGTGCTCCATCTTTCAAGCCACGCTCACAAAGAAGACGCACGATGAAGCCTGACCGGAAAGAGACTCTCCTAGCCTTGGTTGTGGACGACGATGCCGTGAACAGGCTGCTGGCGTGCGCAGCCCTGGAGAGCGCCGGGTGGAATGTCGAAGAAGCTGAGAATGGGCGGGAAGCGCTGGAGGCCTTCCAGCGGCTCCAGCCTGATGTCGTGCTGCTTGATGTCATGATGCCGGAAATGGACGGCTATGCGACCTGTGCGGCGCTCCGGAAACTTCCAGAGGGAACAGACACCCCCGTGCTCATCATGACCGGCCTGGACGATTACCACTCCGTCACACAGGCCTACGATGCCGGCGCCACCGACTTCCTGACAAAACCGCTGAATGGACTGCTGTTGACGCACCGCGTCCGATACATCGTGCGGTCGAGCCGGATCGTACAGGAGTTGCGGGACAGCCAGGCGAGCCTGGTCCAAGCTCGCGATGCGGCGCTCGAAAGCACGCGACTCAAATCGGAATTTCTTGCCACCGTCAGCCACGAAATCAGGACGCCCATGAACGGCGTCCTCGGCATGACCGAATGGCTCATGGATACCCAGCTGACGCCTGAGCAACGCGACTGTGCGGACGCGATTCGCACATCGGGTGATACCTTGCTCTCGATCATCAGTAACATCCTAGATTTCTCGAAAATCGAGTCCGGCAAGCTGCAGCTGCAACAGATCGACTTCGACGTCAGGCAGCTGCTCGAAGACATCGTCGGCCCGTTTCGCCAACGGACGCAACTCAAAGGGGTCGCATTGGCTTGCCAAATCCAGGCACAGGTGCCGATATGGCTGCACGGTGACCCTGATCGACTGCGCCAGATAGTGAGCAATCTTCTGGGCAACGCCATCAAATTTACCGAGCATGGAGAGATCGTACTCCGCGCGGAAGTGGATGAGAGGCAGAACCCGATCGATCCGGACAGGCCGGTCGCGTCAAGGCCCGTCAACGGGAGCACCAGACGGCTAGTCACTGTGCGCTTCTCTGTCGCCGATACGGGGATTGGCATCGCCCCGGAGGCCTGCACAAGGATTTTCCAACCCTTCATGCAAGCCGATGGATCGACGACAAAAAAGTACGGTGGCACGGGATTGGGACTGGCGATCTGTCAGCAGCTTGTCGATCTAATGGGCGGATCCATCGGCGTGGATAGCGAGCCGAGCCAGGGCAGCGTCTTTCACGTTACCGTCCCTCTTGAATACAAGGCGGAATAGCACCCACATTTCCACGTCGACGCGCATCAGTCTTCTGCTTGTTTTCTCGCCTTGTGCGGGATAGGCTCACCCCGTCGGAGAACCCTCCCCTCATGGCTACCTACGCAATCGGCGACGTCCAAGGCTGCGGGACTTCTCTCCAGCGGCTGCTCTCACACATTCGCTTCAAGCCAACTCGGGATCGCCTGTGGTTTGTGGGCGATCTTGTCAATCGCGGCCCCGACTCGCTCGGCGTCCTGCGGTATGTGAAAGGGCTTGGCTCAGCGGCCATGACCGTGCTTGGCAATCATGATCTGTTTCTCTTGGCTGCCGCAGCCGGCATCGTAGCGCCCCGTGCCATGGACACGATCCAGCCGATCCTGGCCGCGCCGGACTGCGACGAGTTGCTGTCCTGGCTCCGCCGCCAACCGCTGCTCTACCGTGAGGGGCCCTTCGTAATGGTGCATGCAGGCCTGCTCCCGCAATGGACGGTCGAACAGGCCGAAGGGCTCGCGCGCGAAGTCGAGACGGTCCTGTGTGGTCCGGACTATCAAAAGTTGCTGCGAGCCTCCTTTGAATTCCCCTCCGCCCAATGGTCGGATGACCTAACCGGTCTGCCACGGCTCGCCGCTCTGACCCACGTCTTCACCAGACTCCGAACCTGCACAGAGGACGGCATCATGAATTCGTCTTACAACGGCCCACTGGATCACATGCCACCAGGCTTCTTACCCTGGTTTCACATTCCCGCTCGCCGCAGCACCGAGGCCACGATCATCTGTGGACATTGGGCCGCATTAGGTCTGTATCTGAGGGATGGAATACTGGCCTTGGATAGCGGATGCGTGTGGGGCAGAGAGTTGACTGCAATCAGACTCGCAGACCGTGAGGTATTCCAAGTGCCCTGCGACGGCGAGGATTGTCCCGGGAATTAAACCGGCACGATCTAGCCCAACCAAACATTACTAACGGGAGATTCGACAGGAGGGTCAGTGGTAGCTTTCCGAATCACTCGGAAAGATGCCTTCTTCAACTTCTGTCTTGTAACGCCTCAACGCTTGCAGCGCATCGGTCTTGAGGTGGGCATAGGGTTTGACGAACTTCGGCACGAAGTCATCGAACAGACCGAGCAGATCGTAGAGGACGAGGACTTGGCCGTCGCAGTGAGGGCCGGCCCCGATGCCAATAGTCGGAATGGTCAATTGTTCCGTCACGGTCTTGGCCAGCTCGGCCGGAATCGCTTCGAGCACGATGGCGAAGGCGCCGGCTGCTTCCAAAGCCTTGGCATCCTTCAATAGAGCCGCGGCATGATCCGATTCTTTCCCCTGCACCTTGTACCCGCCATAGCGATGGACGGATTGGGGCGTCATGCCGAGATGCCCCATCACCGGAATGCCGATACTGGTCATCGCCGCCACCCGATCAACTATCGCGGCGCCGCCTTCCACCTTGATCGCCTGAGCCCCAACCTGTAGAAACCGTCCCGCATTGCGGAGCGCATCTTCGCTGCTGGCTTGATAGGACATGAAGGGCATATCGCCGATGACCAGCGCCCGTTGGGCCACCCCTGCCACCAGCTTCGTGTGGTAGAGCATGTCCTCCATCGTCACGGAGAGGGTATCGGTCTTCCCCTGCACGACCACTCCCAGCGAATCCCCGACCAGGATCGCTTCAATGCCGGCCTGTTCGACGATGCGTGTAAAGAGCGCGTCGTAGGCCGTCACGACGATGAGTTTTTTCTTGTCCCGCTTGTGCCGCTGAAACTCGGGGATTGTCATCAACCCACTTCTGCTTTGGTGAGAATCTCTGACAGCCTATGGGTGGCCTTAATAGCCATGATATGGACCCCGTCGCAGTAAGGTCGCACCGCCTTGATCGTCCGCACCGCGATGCCCACCCCCACATCCTCCGCGCGCCCGGGACCGGCAGCCCTGAGCTCGTCGATCATCTCCTGGGGGACCGACACGCCGGGGATGTTGGCGTTCATGAACTCCGCCATCTTGGCGTTGCGAAGCACGAGAATGCCAGCCAGCACCTTGACCTTGAAGGGCCGTACCGCTTTCATGAAAGACGCAAACTGCTCCGGATGGTAGATCGCCTGCGTCTGGAAAAACTGGGCGCCCGCTTTCACCTTCACTTCAAATTTGGCCAGCATCGGTCCCAGAGGATCGGCTTCTGGCGTCACGGCAGCCCCGATCGTAAAGTCCGTCGAGCCATCCAGCTTATTGCCGGCCATATCCAGCCCATTATTGAGCCCCTGCACGAGCTGCATCACTTGAACTGAGTCCAGATCGTAAACCGGCTTGGCCTCTTTATGGTCTCCGACGGTCGGATAGTCCCCCGTGAGACAGAGGATATTGCGGATGCCGAGCATGGACGCGCCCATGAGATCCGACTGCATCGCGATCCGATTCCGATCGCGACAGGTCATCTGCATGACGGGATCATGGCCGAGCTCATAGAGGAGCCGGCAGACAGGCAGAGATCCGGCCCGCACCACGGCAGCCGTGTTGTCCGTCACGTTGACCCCATGCACCCGCCCCACCAACTGTTTGGCATTCTCTAACACACCGGAGATGTTGGTGCCTTTGGGGGGATTGTACTCAATCGTGACAGCGAACTGTCCCTGAGCGAGCACATCCTTCAGCCGTTTCGGTTCTCGACTCATGTCCCCTGTCCTCTCTCCAACCAATAAGGTGGCTGGGATGCTCCATCATGCGCGCGTCCAACGAGGGTCTTCCCAGACCGCGCGTTGCGCGAGCACAGGAGCGTTCCAGCTGCCCTACTTCATCCCTGCTTGTCGCTTCGCTGACTCCACCGTATTATCCAGCAACATCGCAATCGTCATCGGTCCCACGCCGCCCGGCACAGGACTGATCCAGCCGGCCTTCTGACTGACCGGTTCAAAATCGACGTCGCCGCACAATTTGCCGTCCGGCAACTTATTGGTGCCCACATCAATGACCACCGCGCCCTCGCGCACCATATCGGCCGTCACGAACTTGGCCTTCCCGATCGCCACCAGCAAAATCTCGGCTTCGCGGCAGACCGATGCCAAATCCTTGGTCTTGGAATGGCAAATCGTCACGGTGGCGTTACGTTGCAACAACATCAGCGCCAGCGGCTTGCCGACGATATTGCTCCGCCCAAGCACAACCGCGCGCTTTCCCTCGATCGTGACCCCGGCCGATTCGATCATCTTGATGACACCCTTGGGGGTACAAGCCTCGACTACCGGATTGCCTTCGACCAACCGGCCAAAGTTGTAGGGATGAAACCCGTCGGCATCCTTGTTCGGTGACACCGCCTCAAGAACCACTCGACTCTCGATGTGTTTCGGCAGGGGAAGCTGCACCAGAATGCCGTGAATCTTCGGATCGGCGTTTTTCTTCTCGATCAAAGCTAATAACTCTGCCTGAGTCGTGCTGGCAGGCAGCTTGTGGTCGTCCACATAGATACCGGCCGACTCGCAGGCCTTCTGTTTATTTCGCACATAGACCTGAGAGGCCGGATCGTCGCCCACTAAAATTGTCGCCAGACCTGGCTTCATCCCGGTCTTAGCCAAGACCGCCGCCGATTCGACAGCCAACCGCTCACGTATTTGCAATGCCAATGCTTTACCATCGATCAATCGTGCCGCCACAGAACCCTCCTCAGTGAGAGACGATCAGGGAAAACCAAGGCACCATAGCAGGGCATTTTTGAGCAAGTCAACGACAGGAAGGCGTGAGGTTCGCGTCCATTTTCTTGACAGGCTCTTCGCCTGGCAGCTACGATGGATTTATCAAGCACGATCAACAGCCATCTACTTTGTGAGCAGAACCTCCCCCGTGATGTCCCTTCTAACACGCAGCATCAATCATCCAGCCTCTTGGCTCATTTGGACCCTATCCCTGGTGGCCGTCAGCCCGCTTAGCGCCCAGATCACCGTGACGGAGCTGCAATCCCCCTATAGCTTCGTCAACGACCCGGTCGAGAAGGGCTATTTCATCTCCAGCGTCAACGGCGAGGCGGAAACCGCCGACAACAACGGGTTCATCACCAAACTCGATCCGAACGGCAAACTCCTCAATCTGAAATTCATCCAGGGCGGGAAGGGCGACGTCACTCTCCATGCCCCCAAAGGCATGGCCCTGGTGGAGCATGTGCTCTACGTCGCTGACCTTGATACTTTACGGGGTTTTGACACGACCACCGGCAAGCCGGTCCTGGCTCTGACTATCCGGATGCCAGCGACCTCGCACGCAACAGTGCCACAGGCCTCCTTGACCGACGTGACCTTCGATGGCAAGGGCCACTTGTATTGCTCCGATCAAAAAGCCAACACGATTTACCGAATCGACCTGGCCACCAAGACCTTTTCTGTGCTGGTGACGGACCAAGCCCTGGCAGGCCCCTCTGGCCTGGTCGTCCATCCCAGGTCCGGCCAGATTATCGCCGTGAGTTGGGACAAGGGCAAGATTTCCGAAATCTCGCCGGAGGGCGTAGTCACGGAGCTCTTCTCCAACGGGTTCTTTTCCAACCGCTTCCAGAATCTCCGCGGCGTGGACTTCGACCGTTGGGGCAACATGTACGTGTCGGACTTCACCACGGGAAAAGTTTGGCGCATGAGCTGGGACAAGCGGTTCCAAGTCATCGCCGAGTTCCTCCCTTCGCCGGGAGACCTGAGTATCGACCGTGCCAACAACCTGATTCTCGTTCCGTATGAATATGCCGATGCCGCAGAAATGAACGGGCTTGAAACTCCCAGCGATGGGAAACCCAAACAAGAAAAACGGACGTTGGCGGACTATGGGTTCATCCCTCCCCCGCCGAAACCGGCTCCGGAAGGATCCATAAGAAAATGAGCCAATGCGCCTATTGCACACAACGGAAAGGCAAGCGACCCTGCCCCGCCTTGTCCGGCCTGATCTGCAGCCAATGTTGCGGTGAGCATCGAATCGTGCGGGTTGCCTGCCCGCAAGACTGCGTCTACCTCGAATCGGGGAGCGACTATCAGCAGAAGCGGCTGGCGGTGCAGTTCATGCCGTTGCGACGGGACTTCTATCGCGAGCTGTCGGAGCTGGGCGGCGAGAAGGCCGTGGCCCTGTTCAATCTCGTCGAAGTGGTGATCTTCGGCTATTTCCAGTCGCGCCGCGATGGACAGGATGCGGAAATCGTGGCGGCACTCCAGGGCCTGCGACGGACGCTGAGCCCGCTCCATGTGCCGGCGGCCCCGGCGCCGGTCTTTGCGGAGCATCTCATGAAGGAGTATGACGCGTTCAAGAAGCAAAACCCGCAGCAGATCGCCGATACGTCCTCCGCGCCGGAGATCCTGGACCGTGCGATTGCCTTCGTCTCGAACTTTTCCGGTACGGATTTTCAATCACACCGGTTTCTGGACGGGCTCGTCGGCTATGTACGAGCCTACCATCCGGAGATTGCAACGCACCTGACCAAACAACGGGAACCGGGCCATATCATCTTGCCAGGGCAACAGTTCATGCCACCTCCGGCTCCAGAGCAACATACTCACGATCCAGGGTGCCAGCACCACCATTAATCAGGATGCTGAACAATGCCGCCGGCTTCGAAACGGTGAACGCTGAGTGATGAGCGAAGAGCGAAGAATGATACAGGTCAAACGGGACCTATGAGCGCAGGAAACGAACGAACCATCAGAAAAGCGCGCCGGGTGGAGCTACGCTGCACCGTCAGCTTATCGTCGGGGGAGATCAAAGGGGACGCCACGGTCACAAACCTCTCGATCGCCGGCTGCCGGGCCGAGTCTGGCATCACCGTGACGGAAGGGCTCAACGTTCAAGTCCTGCTGCACCTGCCAAACCAGTCGCCTCCGGTGAAAGTCGAACGGGCTTCTGTACGTTGGGTTTCGGGCAATGCCTTCGGCCTCAGCTTCATTCTCTTCTTCCCGTCAGAACGAGCCCGCCTCCGCACCTTCCTCGAACACATCAAATAGCGTTCCCTCTTCTCTCTTCCACACTCCACCAGCAGTGCGGTCTCACGGACTCCAACTGCGCACATCGAGCGAGCACATTCTTATTGTGCGCGCTCTGGGAGCAGAGGAGCCCGTGAGACCGCGGTGCTATTCAACAATCGTCACCGTCATCTCAATTCGCTCATTCGGCAAGTCATGGTCGTTTCTGGGCAGGCTCACGATCTTATCGGCCACGCCAAGACCTTTGATCACCTCGCCAAAGGCCGTGTATTTCCGATCGAGGAAGGGGGACGTCTCGACGACGATAAAGAACTGCGATCCCGCCGTGTCCGGCTCGGTTGCCCGCGCCATCGACACGATGCCCCGCTTGTGCTGCACCTCGCTAAATTCCGCCTTGAGGTAGATCGGGTTCCCCTTCTCATCCTTCGGCCCGCCCGCCCCATAGGTCTCCTTGCGCAGCGAGTTTTTGGTATTGGGATCACCGCCTTGAATCATAAAGCCTGGAATGACACGATGGAAAATCGTCCCGTTGTAAAAGCCCGACTTGGCCAAGGCGATAAAATTCTCAACATGCTTCGGGGCCACATCCGGATAGAACTTGAAATGAATCTCCCCGAACTTCGTCTTGATAATGGCTTTGGGGCGAGGGTCCGGCACAGCCACCACCGGCTTCACGTCCGGCTTCCCTCCACACGCGGCGAACAAACTGAGCGCCACGAGCAACGTACAGAGCCGACCCAGTCTCACGGCAACAGCATGGCCTGTCATGGTCCAACAAGGTTGCATCGGTTACTCGACTACCGTGACCGTCAGCTCCACCCGATCCGCAGGGAGGTCCCGGTTGTTCCTCGGCGCGCTGACAATCTTATCCACCACATCCATCCCCTTCACCACCTCCCCGAAGACCGTGTACTGGCCATCCAGGAAATTCGAATCCTTCACGACAATAAAGAACTGCGATCCGGCGCTGTTGGGGTCGCTCGTGCGCGCCATGGAAAGAATGCCGCGCCGGTGAGGGATATCGTTGAATTCCGCCTTCAACCGCTGGCTCGGTCCTCCCTGGCCATAGGTCTCCTGCTTGTTCGGATCTTTGGTGTTGGGATCGCCGCCCTGGATCATGAACCCGGGAATCACCCGATGAAAAATCGTCCCGTTGTAGAAGCCGGACTTCGCCAGCGCCATGAAATTTTCGACGTGTTTGGGAGCCTTGTCCGGGAAAAACACAATCTCCATCTCTCCGAACTTCGTCTTGATAATCGCCTTGGGACCTTTGGCCGTCTCCACTTTCCCAACCGCGACCTTGTCGGCGGCCTGGATGAGGTCCAGCCCCAACAACAGACTCCCGCCCAGCGCCAGCACCATCGCCACCCTGCGTACCATGATTCGCTTCTGCATCGTCGGCCTCCCTGAAATGAGAATTGGTCTCGTGGTGAAGTGACCGACCCTGCCGACAGGATCAGCGCCCTACCTGCTGGAGGGCCTGCTTCGCCGCCTGTTGTTCCGCTTCTTTCTTGCTGCGCCCGGACCCAGTCCCTACAGCCTTGCCCTGAACGGATAGCTCGACTTCGAACAGTTTTTGATGGTCCGGTCCTGTTTCTCGAATGGTGACATAGCATGGCAAGGTGTCATGTGTCTTTTGACACCACTCCTGAAACTGGGTCTTAAAGTCTCCCGCTCCCGGCTGCTCCTGCTGCGCGGCAATATTCGTCAGCTCCTCTGCAAAAATGTGGCGCGTCACCGCCCGGCTCGCCTCGAATCCTCCGTCCAGATGCACCGCCGCGAGCACCGCCTCCAACGCATCGGCCAGCAGCGAGTCTTTCTCGCGCCCCTTCGAACGGTCTTCCCCGCGCCCGAGTTTGAGATGCTCCCCCAGCCCGAGCCGGCGAGCCACCTGCGCCAACGACCCCTCACTCACCACCTTCGCCTTCAGCTTCGAGAGGGTCCCCTCGGACGACTGCGGCAAGGCGGAGGCCAGGTACTCGCTCATCACCAGCGACAACACGGCATCGCCGAGAAATTCGAGCCGTTCGTTATGGGGCAGGGGGACCGTTTTCTGTTCGTTGACGTGAGAGGAATGGGTCAGCGCCTCTTCGAGCAAGGCAAACGCCTTGAATCGATAGCCCAACAAAGACTGGAGTGAGTCGGAAGAAGAAACCGAAGTCATAGTGGCGAGTCTATCCCTCGCACAGGCCTGTTAGGCGTCCGGTTTTCTAAAGAGCAGACAGGCATTGACCCCGCCGAATCCAAAGGAGTTCGACAGCGCAACCGTCACAGCCGCAGGCCTGGCCTTATGCGGAATGTAGTCCAGGTCGCAAGCTGGATCCGGATGGTCCAGGTTGATCGTCGGGGGCAGGATTCCGTGATGAAGCGCCAGCACACTGAATACCGCTTCGATCCCGCCTGCTGCTCCGAGTAAGTGCCCGGTCATCGACTTGGTCGAACTCACCGGAATCTGATAGGCCCGCTGCCCGAATACCTGCTTGATGGCCTTGGTCTCAATGGCATCCGCCATCGTCGAGGTGCCGTGGGCGTTGATGTACCCGACCTGGTCCTTGCCGATCCCGGCATCCTTGAGCGCCAGTTCCATACAGCGGACCGCGCCCTCGCCCTCTTCGGACGGGGCGGTAATATGGTAGGCGTCACTGTTCATGCCGTACCCGATGAGTTCGGCATAGATCCGGACCCCGCGACGGCGCGCATGTTCCAGCTCCTCCAGGACCACGACTCCGGCGCCTTCGCCGAGCACGAACCCGTCGCGATCCTTGTCGAAGGGCCGGCTCGCTTTCGTCGGCTCATCGTTGCGGAACGAGAGGGCCTTCGAGGCAGCAAACCCTGCGACCCCCAATGGCGTAATGGCGGCTTCCGCCCCACCGGCAATCATGACATCGGCATCGCCAGCCTGAATCAGCCGGAACGCGTCGCCGATGCAATGATTGCCCGTTGCGCAAGCTGTCACCGCGCAGGAATTCGGCCCCTTGGCGCCCAGTCTGATCGCCACCTGCCCCGACGCCAGGTTGATGATGGTCATCGGGATGAAAAATGGCGAGACACGCCCCGGTCCTTTTTCCTGCAAAATCTTATGGTAATGTTCGATCGACCCCAGCCCGCCGATGCCAGACCCGATATAGACCCCGACCCTCGTGGCCTCTTCCGGCGCCACGGTGAACCCCGCATCATCTACCGCCAGCTGGGCGGCGCCCACGGCGTAATGGATGAACGTATCCATCTTTTTGATGTCTTTTTTCTCGATAAACTGGGCCGGGTCGAAGTCTTTCACTTCACCGGCAATGCGGGCATCGTAGGCCGCGGGATCGAACTTCGTGATCGGACCGATGCCGGATTCACCGGCACAGATGGCCTTCCACGTTTTGTCGATACCGGTGCCCAGAGGTGTCACCACCCCCAAGCCGGTCACGACGATCCGTCTGGTCGAACGAACACTCATAACGTCTTGCGACCTCTAGGCCTTTTCCTTGATGTAGTCCAAGGCTTTCCCGACCGTCAGAATTTTTTCTGCGTCTTCGTCGGGAATCTCGATCCCGAACTCCTCTTCGAGGGCCATCACCAGCTCAACCGTATCGAGCGAATCGGCGCCAAGGTCTTCCACGAAGCTGGCTTCGAGCGTGACCTCATCCTCCTCGACTCCAAGCTGCTCGCCGATAATTTTCTTCACCCGTTCTTCTACAGTACCCATTGATTTCCCTGCCTCCTTCCCCATCGTAGATCCTCCTTGTCGCTGCGAATCTGTCGCCGCAGCATCGTACAATATTCCGTCCGCACCGTCGTCACGGCATCAGCATGCCCCCGTTCACGTGCAACACATGCCCCGTGATGTAGGCCGCCTCATCCGACACGAGAAAACGCACCGCTGCCGCAATATCGGCCGGCGTACCCAACCGTCCCAATGGGATTTGCTTTTGAAGCGTGTCTTTCACCTCGGGCGACAACCCCTGCGTCATGGCGGTGTCGATGAATCCCGGCGCGACCGCGTTCACCGTCACGGACCGGCTCGCATATTCCCGCGCGACCGTCTTGGTCAAGCCGATCACCGCCGCCTTGGAGGCCGCATAATTAGCCTGGCCCACATTCCCCATCACGCCGACGATCGACGCAATGTTGACGATGCGACCATACCGCTGCTTGGTCATCGGGAGCAAGACCGCTTTGATGCAATTGAACGTCCCGGTCAAATTCACTTGCAGCACCAGGTTCCAGTCTTCTTCCTTCATCCGCAACAGCAGCCCGTCGCGCGTGATCCCGGCATTGTTCACCAGGATATCGACCTTCCCCCACTCCTTGATCACCTGATCGACCATGGCTTTGGTATCGGTGCCGTCCGCCACATTGACCTTGACGTTTAGCGCCTTGCGGCCCAACTGCTCCACCGCCGCAACCGTGTCCTTCGACCGGCTCGGATCGAGGTCGGCGACGACGATATCCGCCCCGGCCTGCGCCAACGCTTCTGCGATCGCCCGGCCGATCCCTTGCGCCGCCCCTGTAACAATTGCAACCTTACCATGTAGTGACATTCGTTCGCTCCTCACATCCCTTCACGCGCTCAACGCGGCGCGAGTCGCCTCGAGCGACTTTGGATCATTCACGTTCAAGGTCACCGCGTCCGGCACGATTCGTTTGATCAACCCGCTCAACACCGTTCCCGGCCCGACTTCGACGAACGTCGTCACGCCCATCGCAGCCATCGCCTTCACCGAATCTTCCCAGAGCACCGACGAAGGCAACTGCCGTACTAGCGACGTCTGGATATCGCCGGCCTTGCTGATGGCCCTGGCTTCCGCATTATTCACCAAGGGCATCTTTAGATCGGACCAGGTGATCCCGGCTAAATCGCCCGCCAATCGATCAGCCGCCTTCTGCATCAGCGGCGTATGGACCGGCACACTGACAGGAAGCGGAATCGCCTTCTTACAGCCCCTGGCCTTCGCTAGTTCAATGGCCCGCTCGACGGCAGCCTTTTCTCCGGCAATGACCACCTGCCCAGGCGAATTGAAATTCGCCGCAGCCACAACTCCCACAGCCGAGGCTTCCCGGCATAGCTCTTTCACAACATCGGCCGTCAGGCCGAGCAGCGCGGCAACCAACCCGGTCCCGAGCGGCACCGCCTCGGCCATATAGCGGCCCCGCTTCTGCACGATCGCCACCGCCTCACGATAGGTCAGGCCCCCGGCTGCGACAAGAGCCGAGTATTCTCCCAAACTATGGCCTGCGACCGCAACCGGTCTAATGCCTAACGGCTCGAACGCACGGAGCGCGGCCAGGCTGCTGACTAACAGGGCCGGCTGAGTATATTCCGTGAGGTTCAATCGTTCTGCCGGCCCCTCGAAACACAACGCGGCAATATCATACCCCAGCACCGCCGCGGCCTCATCGTAGAGACTCCTGATGCCGGGATTGGACTCGGCCAAGGCTCGGCCCATCCCGACTGACTGGGACCCCTGGCCAGGAAAGACCAATCCAACGTTGGAAGACCTTGTTGATTGGAGAATCGTCATACTACCGGAGTGATTGCACGGGGCTACTGGTTACTCTCATCATCATAATACTCAAAGCTGGAGGGGGGGCCATGCGCCGTTTCCGTGGTTAGATATCGTCGAATTTCCCTTGAATGTCAACGGGAAAAGTTTCTTGAGCCCGCGAGCTGCATACTAATAGCTGAGACTTCTCTTGCTACCACCGGATGAGCGCCGAGGCCCAGGTCAACCCGGCCCCGAAGGCCCCCAACATGACCAAGCTGCCCTCTTTGATACGGCCCTGACGCACCGCTTCATCCAACGCAATGGGAATCGAAGCCGCAGAGGTATTCCCATACCGATCGAGGTTCAGCATCACTTTTTCAGGCGGAAGCCCCAGACGGCTGGCCACGGCCTTCAGAATGCGGATATTGGCTTGATGCGGCACATAGAGGTCGAGGTCCTCCACGCGAAGATTATTCGCAGCCAGGGTCTCCCGCGCCACTTCTTCCAGGGTCCGCACCGCCACCTTGAAGGTCTCGTTCCCCTTCATCTTGATGTACTGCATCCGCTCCGCCACGACTTTTTCAGAAGGCGGCAAACGCGACCCGCCGCCTGGCACCGTGATCAAATCGCAGAGACTGCCATCGGAACGGAGGTGCGTCGAGAGAATACCCCGGTCGTTCTCACTGGCGCTGATCACGGCGGCTCCGGCTCCGTCGCCGAACAGGATGCAAGTGTTGCGATCGGTCCAGTCGGTAATCCCCGACATCACTTCCGACCCGATGATCAACACATGGCGCATGCCGGTTTTGATATAGGCATCCGCCATCGATAGGGCATAAACAAACCCGCAACAAGCGGCCGACAAATCGCAGGCGGCCGCTTTCGTCGCTCCCAGCCGATACTGGATCACACAGGCCGTGGCAGGAAGCGGATAATCGCCCGTGCAGGTCGCCAAAAGAATCAGGTCGAGATCGGCCGCACTCACTCCCGCAGCAACCAAGGCTCGCTCCGCTGCTTTCACTGCCAGATCGGAGCAGGCTTCACCGGGACCGGCCACATGCCGCTCGCGAATACCGGTCCGCTCGACGATCCATTCGTCCGAGGTGGCCACCATCCCTTCAAGGTCGGCATTGGTCAGTACTTTGGCCGGCACGTACGATCCGGTCCCGGCAATGCGGGCCCTCATGCTGAGACATCCCCGGTCGGCTTGGATTGCGAGAGACTCTCTTGAATATCGCGTTGAATCAACTCATCGACGCGACTCTCGGCCAAGCCCTTTGCCCGGCGAATGGCATTCTTAATCGCCTTAGCGGACGAACGGCCATGGCAGATCATCGTAATGCCGTTGACGCCGAGCAGCGGCGCCCCGCCGAATTCTGCGTAATCGATTCGTTTTTTCAAATTCAGCAACGGCTTGGCAATCAATGGGTAAGCCAAGCGGCCGAAGAAGGACCCGGAAATTTCCTTGAGCAGCAATTTCTTGATCGTATCGGCCACGCCCTCGGAAATCTTCAGCGCGACGTTCCCGATAAACCCGTCGCACACCACCACATCCGCGCTCCCGCTGTACACATCGCGGCCCTCGACATTACCGATGAAGTTGAGCGAACTGGCCTTCAAAAGCTTGAACGCTTCCTTCGTCACCTCGTTCCCCTTGCTGTCCTCTTCCCCGATGCTCAACAGTCCGACACGCGGATTGGGCTTCCCGAAGAGATGTTTGCCGTATTCATTCCCCATGATGGCGAATTGCGCCAGATGCTGGGCGCTACAGTCCACGTTGGCCCCGACATCCAACATGATGGCCATACCGGTCAGCGTGGGCAGGCAGGTCGCGATCGCCGGGCGCTCGACACCCTTGGTCAGCCCGAGCACAAAGAAGGAAGCCACCATGCTGGCGCCGGTGTTCCCGGGACTGACGACGGCACTGGCCTCACCGCTCTTGACCAGCTCGGTCGCGATCCAGATGGAGGAATTTCTCTTCTTGCGGGCGACTGTCGCGGGCGATTCGTGCATCTCGACGACTTGCGAGGCATGGCGGACCGACAAACGAGGATCGGTACAGCCGAGGCGGCGACATTCGGCGGTGAGCAGGGCCTCATCGCCGACGAGTATGACCTCGACATCACATTCCTGGGCAGCCTGGAGCGCCCCCTCAATGGCCGGGGCCGGTCCATGGTCACCGCCCATGGCATCAAGCGCAATTTTCATAGCGACCAGGTATTCATCGAATGATGATGTGTCACGCGGTCACGGTCGACGACCGGCCGTCACCACGCGACATGCGGGAGGAGTGTAAAGCAGTGAAATGATTGACGCAACAGGTGAGTAGACATCACCCCGTCGTAATCCTTGGAGCCATCGACCCTGCGGGCATCGCCCACAGGCACGAGTGACCTAGGACTCTTCGACCTGGATGACCGCCTTGCCCTTATACGTTCCGCACTTCAAGCAGGTGTAATGCGGCAGCTTGATCTCATGGCACTGCGGACAGACGGACATGCCCGGAGGGGTCATGCGCAATTTCTGGGTGCGTCGCGTATCGCGTCGTTCCCGTGAATGTTTATGTTTCGGATTTGGCATGGCAACTCCTTCTCACTCTTCGTAGCAGACGGTCACGCCTGAGAGGCTGATGATCCGCCGGTCTTGCGTTTCATGCCCTGGACCACCCGAAACGTCGGGATCGGTGGTTCCGCGGCACACTGACAGGGCCCCTCATTCAAATTCTTCCCACATCGCGCGCACAGCCCCAAACACTCGTCGCTGCAGATCGGCTGCATCGGCGCGGCCAGGATCACGTGCTCGCGTAACATGGGAGCGAGATCGAGACGGTTACCCTGATATTGATACTGATCGTCCAGGTCCTCTTCTTCTTCGGCCGCTGCAGCCTCCTCGCGCGCCTTTCTGGGATCGACACGCTTCGGATGCTTCGACGCGGGTTTGGGCTCCGGGATAAAGGCCGCCCGCACAGAAAAGGCCAAGGGATCTTCGTACTGTTTCAAACACCGCACGCACTCGCGCACGATCGTGCCTTCCAGCACACCGGTCACGGCAACCAGCCCTTCAACGTTGGTCAGGTCCAGACTGACAGCCAATGGGCCACGGGCTGCGGCATCATCTTCAGTCAAGCCGAGCTCTTCGTCCGTGACCTCGCCAACCAGCGAGAGCCCGTCGTCCGTGATGTCCGCCAGCAGCGGCGTCAACAAATCCATCGTGGCACCTACCTGCATTCCCATCCCCAACGTCACCGGTTATCTACCGCTCTTCCGCAAAGCTGATGAGGGCGATGTGCCGAGCCCGCTTGACGGCTGCCGTCAATTCGCGCTGGTGCCTCATGCAATTGCCGGAGATACGCCGCGGGACAATCCGACCCCGCTCCGTCAAAAAGTTTCTCAGCAAGCCGACATCTTTGAAATCAATCGCCCCTTTTTCGATGCAAAACCGACAAGGCCTGCGGCGTTGGAAAAACCGTCCGCCTCCACCGCCTCCGTCACGATCTCCGCCCTGTTCACGCTCCATAACCGTCTCCCTCTCTGTTAGACGTGCTCTTCAGGTTCATAGCCAACATCATCATGCGCCGGCGCCTCAGCTCCACCGCCGCCATCCTGGCGCTTCGGCATGAACGTTACCGTTTGGGCCACCACCTCGTGCTTGCTGCGCTTCTGGCCGTCTTCCGTTTCCCACCGGCGCTGCTGCAGCCGCCCGTCGACGATGACCCCGCTCCCCTTACTAAGATACTGTCCGCAATGTTCCGCTTGCTTGCCGAACACGACAATGTCGACAAAACAGACTTCCTCTTTCAATTCCTCGCCCTGCTTATAGCGCCGGCTGACCGCCAAGCCCAAACTGGCCACCGGCGTCCCGTTCGGCGTATATCGCAGCTCGGGATTCCTCGTCAGATTCCCGATCAGAATGACTTTATTAAACCCGGCCACCGGCGAACTCCTCTGATGACGTCTCAATCGGACGTGGCGCCACCAGTTCTTTTTTCAGATGGACGGTCAAAAACTTGATGATGGGGTCTTCCAGCCGATAGGACCGTTCCAATTCACCAACCGTGATGCTGGGCGCTCTGAAGTAGAAGTAGGCGTACGTCCCCTTCCGCTCCCGCTTCACCTCGTAGGCGAGCTTTTTCTTGCCCAAATTTTCAGATTTGATGAACTGTGCGCCGGTCTTTTCCGCCACTGCCTTCATCTTGGCAATCAGGGCAGCGGTCTCCTCATCGGAGATAGACGTACGAATAATGAACAGAGACTCGTAGAGCTCCATGCGGCAATCCTCCTGGACAAAGGCCCCCGAACAAGTCGGGAGCAAGGTGTAGGCACGCTGGGTTCAGCCAGCGCGAAGGGGTGAAACTAACATAGCCTTGAAGAAACTGTCAAATCAAAGGGGGAAGCGCTCCTGACCCTCCACTCAGCCGGGCTGCGCCCCCGCATCATCTCCAGGCTTCTCCCGTATATTAAACTGATTCATCGCCACCGCCGGCCCCCGATGGATCAAACATTCCAGGGCATCGACGGCGCGATCCAGACAGGGGTTCAAGACCTCGGCCTCTTCTGTCGTGATGGCCTGCAGCACGTAATCCGCTGAATCCTGACGCGGGACCGGCCGGCCGATTCCGATCTTGATCCGCACAAACTCCGGCGTCCCGATCGCCTCAATGACCGACTTGATTCCGTTGTGCCCCCCATGCCCGCCGCCCTGCTTGATCCGGAGACGTCCCAGGTCAAGGTCCAGATCGTCGTGGATGAGAATGAGATCGTCGGCAGTGAGCGAATACTCGCGAAGAAGACCTTTGAGCGGAGGACCGGTGAGATTCATCCAGTCGAGGGTGCCGGCGAGCTCGAGGAGTTCCGACCCGAGCCGTCCCGAGCCGCGCTGGGCCATCCCGCGCCTGGAGAAACGGATGGACCACCGAGCGGCTGCCCGCTCGATGACCCACATGCCGGCGTTGTGGCGGGTCTGGGCGTAGGAAGTGCCCGGATTGCCCAGCCCAACAATGAGACGCAACGTTACTTCTTCTTTTCGGTTTCTTTCTTCTCAGCTTTTGGCGCAGCAGCGCCCTTCTTGTCGCCGCCCTTGGCATCGGCAGCCGCACCGGCCTTCGCCGCATCGCCACCAGCCGCGCCTTCAACTTTGCCCTTCGCGGCCACTTCAGGCTCTTTCCCACCCTCCGCACCGGCTACGCCACTCGCAAGGAGCGACTCCAGCTTAGCTTCCGTGATCGGCGCCGCCACGCTCACCACCATCTGCTCAGGATCGTCGAGATAGCGGATCCCTTCATGCACGACCACATCTTTCAGGTGAAGACCCTGCGAAATATTGAGACCAGACGCATCGACTTCGATGAAGTCCGGCAACACATCCGGCAGACATTCAATATGCAATTCACGCATATTGTGGTGGAGGATGCCGCCTTCCTTGACGCCGGCCGGCACGCCGCCGGTCAAATGCAGGGGCACCTTGACGCGAATCGGCTTATTCATCGAAATTTCGAACAAATCCGCATGCAGGACGTTGCCCTCGACCGGATCGACCTGAAAGTCGCGCAGGAGCGCGGTCCGTTTCGGTTTGGACTTCGCGCCGGTCAACGTGAGCGACACGAGCGCGGACCCTCCAGACTGGGCCTTCAAAATCTTGACCAAGCTATCCGGCTCAATCGTCAACATCAGGCATTCGCCCTGCCCGTACAACACGCCGGGGATCTTGCCCTCCCGCCGAAGCTGGCGCGCCGCACCTTTGCCCGTTGTTTCTCTTACTGTGACTGCTAGTTCAAATTTCATGGTACTCCTCCGTCCCCTTCTCGCTAATCTTCAGATGCCTTGATCTCGAGCTAGGCAAACAATGAACTGACCGACTCATCTTCATGGATACGCCGGATCGCTTCACCCAAGAGTGGCGCGACCGATAATTGATGCAACTTCGGGCAGATCTGCTCCTTGCCCCGCAACGGAATCGAATTGGTGACGATCACCTGCTTCAGGCAGGACTGCTGAATCCGGTCCAACGCCGGCCCGGTCAGCACGGCATGAGTGCACGCGGTCCACACTTCCCGCGCCCCTTTATCGAGACAGGCCTGCGCCCCCTTCACGATGGTGCCGGCCGTGTCGATCATGTCGTCCAACAAAAGCGCGCTCTTCCCCGCGACATCGCCGATGATGTTCATCACCTGCGTCTGGTTGGGGCCTTCACGCCGCTTATCGATAATGGCTAAATTCGCTTGCAGCCGTTTCGCAAATGCTCTGGCTCGTTCCACGCCACCGGCATCCGGAGACACCACCACCAGATCGCTGACCTTTTGCTTGGTAATGTAATCCAGCAGGACAGGAAGCGCGTAGAGATGGTCCACCGGGATATTGAAGAATCCCTGAATCTGCCCCGCATGGAGATCCATCGTGAGGACGCGGTCCGTGCCGGCTGTGCTGATCAGATCGGCCACGAGCTTCGCTGAAATCGGCACCCGCGGCTGGTCCTTGCGATCCTGCCTGGCATAGCCGAAATAGGGGATGACTGCGGTGATGCGGTTCGCGGAAGACCGTTTGAGCGCGTCAATGATGATCAACAACTCCATCAGGGAGTCGTTGACCGGCTGACAGCTGGACTGCACGACGAAGACGTCGGCGCCGCGCACGTTTTCCTCGATCTTGACGCGAATCTCACCGTCGCTAAATGACGCAACCGTGGCCTCGCCGAGCTTTATCCCGAGATAGGCGCAAATCTCATGGGCCAGGGCCGGATTCGCATTACCGGAGAATATCTTGATCTCTCGACTCATTGATTTCCCAGATGGTCCTTTGGATGCAACTGCTAAGATTCTGATTTCGTTGCGTGGTTCGTCTCGACGGCGGACATTCGGTAGGCGCAACGGTACTGCTCGCCTACCCCTCTGAACTGCGCGCTATTGAGGAAGCCAACTAAGGGGTCAGACTGTAACGGAATGCACGGAAGGTTGTCAACCGAGGCCTATCGCGGAGGCCCCTCCTGCACGAGGAGTGGGCCGGAACAGGTCGGGACGACAAACAGGGCCATCCCCTGCTCACCCGCAAACGTGGCGTGGGCCAGACGCGCGGCCGTTTCATTTGCAAAGACCCCGAACACCGTCGCCCCGCTTCCGGATAACAGCGCAATCTCAGCCCCTTGCGCCTGCAGGCGCTGCTTAATCTCCCGGAGCTTCCCATGCGCAGCAAAGACGGGAGGCTCGAAGTCATTCGCTGCTGCGGCAGCCAATTGCGGCCAACTCACCCGTGCCTGCCGGTCGAGTTCGCGCTGAACTGGGGACAAAGGCGTGACTCCGGTCCTGGCAGCAGCCAATTCCTGGTAGGCCCACTTGGTATTGACCCCAAACCCTGGGTTGACCAGCAGAACCCAGCGAACCCCTTCAACCACGACTGGACGAACCGTTTCGCCCCGACCAGCCACAAATGCCGAGGGGGCGAAGAGAAAGAAGGGCACATCGCTCCCCAGCGCTTGCCCGACATCAGCCATCTCCAGCTGAGACCAGCCCAACCGCAACAGGCGGTTCAATCCGATAATCGTCGCAGCGGCATCGCTGCTCCCCCCACCCAGGCCCGCGCCCATGGGAATGCGCTTCCGCAGTGCAATGTCGAGACCGATCGATTGCCGGGCTCGCGCCAAGACCGCGGCGGCGGCGCGATAGACGAGATTGCTCTGATCCGCCGCCAACTGCACGGCATCGCAGCTCAAGCGGATGCCAGGCTGGTCGGGACAGAGCCTGATCCGCACCTCGTCTTCGAGCCCGACCGTCTGCATGATCGACCAGAGATTGTGGAACCCGTCGGGACGGCGGTCGAGAACACGGAGGATGACATTGATTTTGGCCGGAGCGAAAACGGTGAGCTCCGAGAGACTCAGTGGCGGGTTAATCACGACCTCCCTTGATCGCATACTTCTCTAATCGATAGCGGAGCGATCGCGTATTGAGCTTGAGGAGCCTGGCAGCCTTTTTCTTAACCCAATTGGTCCGCTCGAGCGCCTGCAAGAGCAAATCTTTTTCAATGCCGTTAATCAGCCCTTCCAAATCCACCCCAGCCTCCGGCAGATCCGTCGGAACCCCGTGCGGCTGTGGCGCAACCACCGGCGGATGGAGCCAGCCGCGGATATCGTCATCCGACACAGGCGCCCCGGCGGAAAACGCGACCACCCGCTCGATCAAGTTTTCGAGCTCCCGCACGTTGCCGCGCCACTCATGGCCCAAGAGCACATGCATCGCCTCCGGCGTCAAGACCGGAGCCGGCTTGCCGCTTTCCTGAGAAAACTTCTCCAGGAAATGTTTGGCCAACAACGGGATATCTCCGGTTCGAAGCCGCAAGGGTGGAAGCCTGATCGGGATGACATCCAGTCGGTAGTATAAATCCTCGCGGAAGGAGCCATCGGCCACCGCTTTTTCCAGGTCTTTATTGGTCGCGGCCACGATACGTACATCCACCTTCACGTCCTGTGTGCCGCCCACACGACGGAACTCCCGCTCCTGAATGACGCGCAACAGCTTCACTTGAATCGTCGGGGTGGTATCGCCGATTTCATCCAGGAACACGGTGCCGCCATTGGCGACCTCGAACAAGCCGGCCTTATTGGCCATCGCGCCGGTAAAGGCGCCCTTCATATGCCCGAAGAGCTCGCTTTCGAGCAGGGTCTCCGGCACCGCGCTGCAATTCACCGCCACAAACGGCATGGGGCTCCTGGCGCTATTGTAGTGAATCGCCCGCGCCACCAGCTCCTTGCCTGTCCCGCTCTCCCCACAGATCAGCACATTGCTCTTGGCGTCTGCAACCTTGCGCACCACGTCGAACACCTTCTGGATCGCCTCGCTCTGGCCGATGATTTGCGCAAAGGACGATTGGCTCGCCATTTCGCGCTTCAAAAGAATATTTTCCGTCGAGAGCCGCCGCTTCTCCAGCGCGTTGCGAATAATCAACTGCACTTCATCGATCTGAAACGGCTTGGTCAGGTAGTCGTAGGCGCCCTGCTTCATTGCATCGACCGCCGAATCCGCGCTCGCATACGCCGTGATGACGAGCACCACGGTTTCAGGAGACGACGACTTCACCGCCTTCAGCACCGCCATGCCGTCGGCTTTCGGCATACGGAGGTCGGTGATCACGAGATCGAAAATCTCCCGGCTCACATACCCGATGGCCTCTTCGCCGTCCGAGGCTTCGGTCACGGCATAGCCCGCGCGCGTGAGCATGATGGTCAAGACCTCGCGCAGACCTTTTTCGTCGTCGACGACTAGGATCTTTTCCACGGCGTTCGTCCCTCATGCCACAACCGCACCCCGGCAGCGCCGGACCGCGGCATACATACCACAAACCGTGAGCCATGCCCCGCCCGGCTATCGACCTTGATCCAGCCCCCATGCAGATCGACGATGCGATGCACGGCGGCGAGACCCAGGCCCGAGCCTTCTTTCTTCGTCGTGAAAAACGGAAGAAAGATTTTATCGAGGTTCTGTTTGGGAATACCTTCCCCGGTGTCGTGAAACGCAATTTCGATGACGTCGCTCTTGCGGCCCGCGATATCAATGTGGCGGCAGCTCGTCGAGATCGTCAACTGCCCGCCTTCCGGCATCGCCTCAAAGGCGTTCGTGGCCATATTCCAGAAGACCTGGCGGAGCTGATTCTGATCAACCTGCGCCGCCAGCGTCTCGGCAGCCAATGTCGTCACAATTTTGATGTTCGAACGGGCGCGCGCTTCATGTTGAACGAGATCGAGTGTCTCAGCAAGCACTTTATTGAGGTCATGCTCGGCAAGATTGAGCGCCGGCGGGCGCGCGTACTGGAGGAATTCGGTGATGATGTTGTCGAGCCTGGTCGCCTCCCGAATGGCGATGTCCATCAACCGTCCATTGGTTTCGTCTCCCGTGGCATCCCGCCGGAGCATTTGCATCGCACCGGCCAACGCGCCAAGCGGATTCCTGATTTCATGGGCCATCCCGGCCGACATCTCGCCTAAACTCGCCAGCCAATCCTTGCGCCGCATCTCCTCTTCGAGATCCCGAATCTGTGTCAGGTCTTTGAACACACCGACCAAACCAGTCTGCGTCCCTTGCCCGTGCAAAGGGGACAGGGTCAGACCGAGAATCAGGCGATTGCCGTCCGCCCTCGTACATTCCACTTCAAACCGTGTCGTCGTCAGCAATGCGTCGCCGAGCGACTCGTCTGACTCCTGATCCGGGTGCCAGTTGAAGATCTCGCGCCAGGGACGGCCTGCCACTTGCGCAATCGTGTAGCCGGTGGCTTCCTCTGCCGCCGGATTGAACGAGGTAATGCAGCCCGTGGCATCTGCCGTAAACACGCCGCTGCTGATGCTGCGAACGATATTTTCGTGAAAGACTTGGAGCCGGCTCAGCCCCTGCTCCTTCTCCCGCAACGATTGGTCCGCCTGCTGCAGCTGGTCCGCCAAGGTGCCGCCAAGAATCCCGACGACCAGAAGGGCGAGCGCATAGATGCCGAAGGTTTGAAAGGTTTCAGGCGCCGCCAGCCGGCTCGGCATCATCCACCCCCACCCCTCCACCAGACCATAGAGCTGAATGTTCGTTAAGAGCCCGAACAGAATGATGCCGAAACAGGCGGCCAGCAGCCCCACCCGCCGGCGGGGGACCAGGCTGGCCACCGCCACAGTCATGACATAGAGCACCGCAAAGGGACTCTCGACTCCTCCGGTCCTGGCCACCAGCACCGTCTCAAGGAGAAAATCGATCCCGACCTGCACCCAGAAAAATATCGTCAGGGCGAGTGGGGCGGTCAGGGCACGGAGCAGAAAGACGGAGGGGATCGTCAGCAGATAGGTCGCAATGATCAGGGCGTAGAACGTGTCGATCCGCCCTCCCTTCACAACCTGGAAAGCGAGGGACAGGCCGAGCATCAGGGTCACCAGGGCCATCCGAAGCCCCATGAGCCAATACAGCCTTATGCGCAAATCATTCATGAGTGGAAGACCGCGGTGGAAGAAGGAAGAGCCCTGAAGCGAGACGGCCCCCCTCGCTCCTCGAAGGCAAGGGATCTGGCCTTTCCGGCAAGGAACGAGACCGCACGCCGACCTAGCCGATGGCAGAAGCCATTTTGAAGATCGGGAGATACATCGCGATCACGATAAATCCAATGACAATTCCCAAGAACACCATCATCGCCGGCTCCAGCAATGAGGTCAGCGAAGCCACAGCCTGATCCACTTCGTCTTCGTAAAAATCTGCGATTTTCCCCAACATACTGTCCAATGCGCCGGTCGACTCGCCGACGGCGATCATATGCGTCACCATCTTCGGGAAGACCCCGCTGGCGGCCAAGGGATCGGCGATCGTCTTGCCCCCGCTGATACTGATGCGGGCGCTAAACAGGGTCTCTTCAATCACCTTATTGCCCGCGGTCTTGGCGCAGATGGTCAAGCCGTCCAGCAGCGGCACGCCACTGCCAAGGAGGGTTCCAAGGGTCCTGGTAAACTTGGCGACCGAGGCTTTTCGGATTAAATCCCCGACCACCGGCAACTTGAGCAGCAATGTATCGATGACTTTCCGGCCTTGAGCGGTCGCATAATATTTTTTCACCCCCACGACCGTCCCCACGATGGCCCCAAGAATGACGTACCAGTACGCGATGAAGAAATTGCTGGTATCGATGACCACTTGCGTCGGACCAGGCAGAGCCATTTTCCCGTTCGACAGTTCCAGGAACATCTTGGCAAAGATGGGGATGACGAACAGCATGAGCACCGTGATCACAATCACCGCCACGCCCATAATCGACGCGGGATAGATCATGGCAGACTTGATCTGCCCTTTCAGCTTCATCGCCTTTTCAATGTATTTGGCGAGGCGCGTCAAGATCGTGTCGAGCAGACCGCCGACTTCGCCCGCATGCACCAAGTTGACGTAGAGATCGTCGAAGACTTTCGGGTGACGCCGCAGGGCGTCAGAAAAGGTCGAACCGGCTTCCACCTGATTCTTCACTTCCCCGATCG
>ERZ1292640.767-Hain-H43-02um-R1-767-length-26621-cov-7_pt1 | contig 26621 bp, 27 predicted proteins | sample MGYA00564404_ERZ1292640 | MGnify/ENA primary metagenome ERZ1292640 (study PRJEB36523, sample SAMEA6512636) | groundwater metagenome | collected 2019-01-08 | study: AquaDiva: Metagenomics assemblies of 32 groundwater samples | reverse complement strand
GCACCAAGGCGCTGGAGTGCCCGCGCACGTGGTCGGCGCCGATCTGGAACGCCTATATGCGACAAGCGCTCGATGGTTCTGTGATTGAGAGTTTCACGGTTCCTGAAATCCCCACGCGCGGAAAAGCAATTCTCGACGGTTACATTCCTACGACTACGGTGACGATTGATCGCGCGTCAGGAAAACTCGCCACTGACCGCACACCAAAAAGCTACAAAGAAACCATTGTCTGTGGCGAATATCACTCCATTCTGCACTATGTAGACCCGTCGGATCCGCTTGGCGACTCACCAAAAAATCCGTCTGAAAACGCACAGTATACAAACTGGGAGACCGCGATCACCAGTTGGATGGAGCGACAAAATACCGCTAATCCCAACGGTCCGTCGTTAACACGATGCGATGTACCGACAGAGGAAGACGATGTCCACACGAAGGTCAATGAGCCAGAGGTGCGTATTGAGTGGGTTTCAGTTGATACGCGCGAGGTTGAGATCAGACTCGAGGCTGAAGCTCCGCGAGGAGTTTCACGCATTGAATATTTTATCAACGGGGCTTTTGTGGCCCAGACAGATGCGGGCGAGGGGGGCGCGTTCACCCTGCCATCTTGGGTGGGCACTGGCAAATACAATGTGACCGCAACGGCCTACGACGACGTTGATAATGCAGGGTCTGACGAATTTGAAATAGATGTAGAGTCCGAGGCACCAGAAGCGTCCATCGCCATCACAAGTCCGATCAATGGACAAGATATATTAAAAACGCAAACGACCTACCTTGTGGTGGTCGAAGTGGACGGCGTGAGTGATGTGAAGAGTGTTGAGTTGCGCGTCGAAAGCACCAACGGGTCTCGTGTGTTTGATGGGAAGGTGGAAAATCCTAGTTCTCCATTTGTTACGTTTACATGGACGCTCCCGGACGAAGGTATTTATACGCTCTCTGCAACGCTTAAGCGCGAAGGTGACGAAGAAGAACGAGCGGACGATGTTCGAATCACTGTCACGGATCAACTCGATGCTTCTGCGTTTGATTTGGCACAGTAGATAAACCTCCATGCGTTCTAAAGAGTTATGCCTTGATAGGCATTACAATATATATAAACTTGTCTGTTGTTGGATCCGTCACTGCTGGTGTTAGGACACAAGGGTTGTTGGCGTCAATCATCTGAAAAAGAGTTTCCTGCGCGTCCATTGCAGACAAGCCGTCAAGTAAATAGCGATAGTTGAGAGTGACGTGGTTTGACGGACCCGTAAGGTCGGCTTCGCACGTCGAAGAATTTTCACCGCGCGCGGCGTCCGTTCCAGTTACTCGCAAGTATTTGTTAGTGGTGTCTAGATCAACCAATACATCAAACAGCCCAGTCCTCGCAAACAGACTGGCCGCCTTAATGGAGCGGGCAAGGTCGTCTGTTTGCAGGCGAGCCTGCGTCTCAAGGCGTGTTGGAATGATCTGGCGGTAGTTCGGATATACACCATCAATAGTACGACTGGTGAGCTCCACCGAACCAAAACGAAACACCACTTGGTTTTCCGTAAGCACAAACTCAACGGCTCCAGGTACCTCAACGTCATCTTTGAAGACGGACAGAACGCGCCCGATCTCCGCAAGGGCACGCGACGGTACGATCGCCGACCGGATTTCTGTCGAACCACCACAGTGACTAACAACTTCAGAAAGACGATAGCTATCTGTTGCCGCAAAAACTACCTTTCCGGCCCCCTCATTTATTTCATTAAACTGAACATTCACCCCCGTAAGCTCTGGGCGCGACTGATTATTTGCGGCCGCAAACAAAACCCGCGAAAGAGTGTGGCTCATATTGCTTGACGGGACGGTGTAGAGAAAACCCCCCTCAACACTCGGTACTAAAGGAAACTCGGACGCTGAAAGGCCGGCCACGCGGGTTGAATGACTTCCACACTTTATGTGTAGTGCTTCGTCCTTAACCTCCATATCCACCTGCCCTTCCGGCAAAAGGGAAACAAAGTCAGAAAAAAGTTTTACAGGCACTGTAAATTCTCCCTCCTCCTCAACCTTCCCGCGAACAAGACAACTAATTGCCATTTCAAGATTTGTTGCTGTCATCTTTATTATTCCTCCCTCCGCCTTTATAAGCACGTTTGAGAGAATTGGTAGATTAACATTCTTTCCCCCAACATGACTTGTGATTGAAAGACCTCGGTATAAATTGTCTCGTGTGCATGAAAGTTTCACATCCTGTCGGTTATTAGTTTTTAAATTAATAGGGAACCAGTAGTAACAGTAAGGGAGTGGACAGAGTGGAAAGGTTTCAGTTTAAGTAGATGGGAGAAGCCTTTTCTTTGTTTCGTTGCTGTTGATGAACGCCTTTATTATCTGTGAAAGAATGGGGATATTTTTTTGTGGAGGTAGAAAAATTATTTTTTACCCACAGCTTTTTCCACACCTACAACGCAACGAGTCGTTGTTTAATTAGCTCAAGGTCGCGTTGTAATTTTTCATCACTCTTTAGACAATTCTGAATTTTTCCGTATGCGTGCATTGCTGTTGTGTGGTCTCGTCCTCCAAGTTCGGCACCGATTGATGGGTAGGAGGATCTCATCTCCTCGCGCATGATAAACATAACGATCTGTCGTGGAAGGGCAAGGCGTTTTTCGCGACTTTTACCGAGGAGGTCGTGAATTTGTAGATCATAATACGAGGCAACGGCCTGAATAAGCTGGCGGGGGGTGATAGTCTTTTTGAGCTGTGTTGGCTGGAAGCTTGTGAGAAGAGAGCCAACCGTTTCCAGGTTCGGTTGTATGTTTTTGAACTGGTGGTAGGCGATTATTTTAGTCAGTGCCCCCTCAAGCTCACGAATATTTGATTGAATTGCGCTTGCTACATGGTGGATTATATCCTTTTCCAAAAAATATTTTTTTTCATTACACTTTGCTTCCAAAATTGCCATACGTGTTTCAAGGTCTGGCGCGCCAACGTCCGCCATCATGCCAGACTCAAAACGCGAAAGGAGGCGGTTTTCAAGTCCGGGGATCGCTTTTGGCGGGCGGTCCGCGGAGAGAACTATTTGCTTATTGTGTTGGTGCAGGGCGTTGAACGTGTGAAAGAATTCTTCCTGGGTGCGCTCCTTACTTGTGATGAACTGGATATCATCAATAAGCAAAAGGTCAACGTTGCGATAACAGTCCTTGAATTCGTGGCCCTTTCCAGTGCGCACCGCGTCAATAAATTCGTTGGTAAAGCGTTCGCAAGTAACGTACATGATGCGTGTTTGCTTACTGCGCTTGAGCATCTCATTGCCTATTGCCTGCAAGAGGTGTGTTTTGCCAAGACCAACTCCGCCGTAGATAAACAGAGGGTTGTAAGCCGTACCCGGTTGTGCAGAGACCGCCTGCGAAGCCGCGTGTGCAAGCTCATTCATCTTTCCAACGACAAAATTGCTAAAGCTATAGCGCGGATTGAGCGTGAGGTCGCCGGCAGAGCGACCATTTGAGTTACTTGGTGATTCCTCATGTGTGCGAAACGGCTGTTCATTAACAAACGGCTCGGCTTCTTCTGGTTCGTTGCCTAAACGAACCGTCATAGGGTTTGGTTGGCGGGTCTCCACACGGTAGACAATCGTGCGTACGCCATTTGCTGTAATATTTTGTAAAGAGGTCAGGATATCACGGTGATATTTTTTCTCAAGCCATGCTTTTGTGAATGTGTTCGGCACAGCGACGCTCATCTCGCCATTCTCAAAGGTGGCGATAAAGGTATTTTTAAACCATGTCGTAAAGTTTGCTTTAGAAAGCTTAAGCTCGAGCTCGCCAAGCGCTGATTGCCACAGTTCGTTCGTGTTCATAAAGCATGTGAAACTCAACATGTGAGTCGGTGAACGAATGTCCAAGGACGATCGTTATATTAACCCACACATGGACAGATGGGCAAGAGGCCAAAACGTGTGTAATCCTGTTGATTAATTGTGGATGAAATGTGTATACTGTTTCTGTTAAACCACATCTGTTCCTATACTTATAACTCTGTATGCCAAAACGCACATATCAACCGAAGAAACGACGCCGCGCAAAGGTTCACGGGTTCCGTTCTAGGGTGAAAACCAAGTCTGGCCGTGCCGTTCTTCGCCGACGCCGCGCAAAAGGACGCAAGCGTGTTGCCGTGGCACAAAAAAAGAAGTAGTGTGTTGCCCGCCTCCAACCGGTTGCGACGAGAGACGGACATTAAACGCCTTTTCGCAAAAGGGAAAGGCGTATTTGATGAGTTGTGCGGACTCAAGTTTGCGCCAACAGGTCTGCCAGCAACCCGCTTTGCGATTGTGGTTGGGACAAAAATTTCCAAGAAAGCTGTGGTGCGCAACAAGCTCAAGCGACAAGTGAGGGCTATTTTAGAAAAACAGCTTCCACGGCTGGTCGCCGGGTTTGATGTTTCGATGCTCGTGCGGAAAGAGGCACTCAAGGCCGATTTTTCCGAGATCGAGAGGCACATTGTTCATGCTCTTGAGCGAGCTAAACTACTGAAAAAAGCTTGATATATGTGGGTTTTTGGTATTCCGGCGCTTGTGGCAATTAAGACTTATCAAATTTTGATCTCGTTTGATCACGGGCTTCTCAAAATTTTTTATCCGGACGGTTATTGCCGCTTTCATCCGAGTTGTTCGCAGTACGGTTATGAGGCAATTCGTCGGTTTGGGGTCATTAAGGGGATATTTTTGGCAATGAAGCGTCTTTCGAGGTGCCACCCGTGGTCGCAAGGTGGGCTCGACGAGGTGCCAAAGTAACAAAAAACCGACCAATTTTGGTCGGTTTTTTGTTTGTTAGGCCTGTACTGGGGCACATTCGCATGGGTCTTTTTGGCATGATGGACAGGTTTCCATACGGGAGGTGTTAATTGTTAGATCAACACATCATATTTGAAAATCCTTCTTTTGTCAATCTACTTTGCTAACTTTAGCATCAATTTCGACTTGCTTAATACGCGCTGTAAGTCCTCGCACAATGCGAATGTGTGTTTTTGGCACTCCAAGGTGATTGGCAAGGAACACGACAAGCGCATAATTTGCTTTTCCTCCAACAGCAGGGGCGGTTATGCCGACCTTGACCGTATCCTCATCTAGCCATTCAAGCTCATTTTTTTTGGCGTTTGGACGTGTGTGGACCGTTATGAGCATAATAGACTGTCGCTCTTATCTTTTTTAGAATTTCTATGTCTTTATGCAGTAAATCGTCCCACGGTGTCTCAAGGATCAAGTCGAGATGTTTGAGTTTTGGGTGTGCGACGATTGCTTTGAAGCAAGCAAGGCCAATTAAACCCTTTCCGAGATGCTCATGACGATCTTTGTGCGAACCAAACTCTACCTTTGAGTCGTTGCAATGGCTTGCAATAAGTCTTTTGAGCCCAACGGTTTTGTCGAAGTGTTTGAACACCTCGTCCGCCCCCTCTTTTGTACGTAAATCATAGCCCGAGGCAAACGCATGTTGTGTATCAAAACACACGCCGATCTCTTTTCCTCGCTCCGCCCCATCAATAAACGCCGCAATCTCCTCAAACGTGTCGCCCATCACTGCACCGGCACCAGCGGAGATTTCGATTAATAGCTGGCAACTACCTTTGTAGCTGTCGAGGATGTGATTGAGTCCCTCAATTACCATCTTCACACCCTTCTCGTGTCCAACATCCCTTGCCGAGCCCGGGTGAAACATCATGGCCCTCGCTCCAATTTGCGTCCCGCGTTCAAGTTCTTGTCGCAACATCGTCACCGAGCCGTGGCGCGTGCGATTGTTACTTGAGGCTAGGTTGATGAGATACGGCGCGTGGATGTAGCATGCCGTAATTGAGTGTTCATTCATTGACGCCTTGAACGCGTCCGCCTCTTTTTGTGTGATTGGCTTTGCGCTCCACGATTGTGGGGGGCGCGAGAAAATTTGAATCACTTCACAACCAAGCTCTCCACCATTTTTGGGGGCGTTGGCGAGCGAACCGGCCACAGAGACATGAGCGCCGAATTTCATATGCCTGAATTGTAGATGGTAGATGATAGATTTGCCAGTCGCGAGGCGCTCGCGTAGACTCATAGCGACCCAACCACGGAGGTCCTGTGTCAACTATCAACCGCAACGTTTTTCTTGACTTCCCTCCTGCACGCGCCATGCTCACCGAGTTGCGCGACAGGACGACCGATTCTGAACGCGTCGAGGTGCTTTTGAGGCGTCTTGGGTACTTTCTCGCCATTCGTGCGACCGGTGGGATGACGACGTCAGAGCGCCAGATCGAGACGCCACTTGGTCCATCTGGCGGTGTTGAGCTCGATGAGTGTGCGCTCATTCCCATTCTGCGCGCAGGCCTCGGTATCCTTCCGCCGTTTCGTGAGTTTCTTCCGCGCGCTCACGTATGGGACGTTGGTGTTGTCCGTGACGAAGCGACGGCGATTTCCTCGGTCTACGTGTCCAAGATTCCGAAGGAAGAGGCTCGCGAAAGCCTGGCCGGATTGGCCTGCTTCATTCTTGATCCCATGTTCGCCACTGGCGGTTCCGTGTGCTTGACGATTCAGCTGTTGAAAGATCGCGGTGCGAACAACATCATCTTCGTCTGTGTGCTCGCGGCACCTGAAGGGATTGAGCGTGTCAGGAAGGAACATCCCGATGTCGCTATCTTCATTGGGCGCACGGACGGAAAGCTCAATGAGCGCAAGTACATCTGTGGGTTCGGCGCTGAAGAGGGCGACGGCGATGGCAACGGCGCGGGCGACATCGGCGACCGGTTGCGCAACTCCTAGCGACCGCACGTTCTTTCCTTCATCTTTCGCAAACAAAAACGAGCGGCTCACGCAGAGACGCTCGTTTAAATTTTATTTGACCATTGTCTCACGCAATTTTTCAACAACCTTTTTGTTGCGCTGTGCAATTTTTATGTACTCGCGATACTCGACAGAGTAGATACGGTCTTTTGATTCTTTGTCTGGATACTGGGCGACAAGTTCATCAAGCGCAGTGTCCATCTCTTGCTCGCTCACACCAAGCTCCATCTGTTTACCAAGTTCGCGGATGACAAGCGTTACTTTGATGCGTTCAATTGCTTGTGGCGTGATGTCGAGTTTTAGCTGGGCGAGTGTTTTTTTAATAGAACTCAAGTAGTCATCAAACTTTCCACCCTTTTCTTCAATCGCGTGTTCAAGTTCCTGCACCATTTTGTTTACCTCCTGGTTGACGAGCAGGTCCGGCATCTCGCTGAAGCGCGACCTATTGGCAATGAGCGAGAGCATTTCACGCTCCTGTCGTAAGGCCTCCTCACGGCTCTTTTCATCAGTCATATTTGCGCGCAATACCGTTTTTAGCGAGTCCAAATTTTTTTGTCCAAGCATGGTAGCAAATACGTCATCAAGCACAGGCAACTCCAAATGATAGAGCTCATTGAGAGTGACCTCAAATTCCACATTTTCACCGGCCAAATGTTTTTGATAGTGCTCTTTTGGAAAGGGTATGGTAAATATTTTTGTTCCAGCCTCTTTCATGCCGAGAAGCTCGTCTGCAAAACCCGAAATGTAGTGCGGCTCCGAGAGATAAACTTGATAATTTTTTGCCGTGCCTCCTTCGACAACTACACCATTTTTTTTCATGACGAGATCAATGACAGTTTTGTCTTCTTTTGTTGCTGTTGCATCGGCGCCTGATCGGACTTCCACGCGTCGCATTTTTTGTAGTTCAACGAGCGTCTTGTCAATGTCCTCGTCCTTAACGCTCGCGTCTTTTGCTTTCACGGAAAGTGTTTTGTAATCTGCAAGTTTTTCGACAACCGGCATGAGCGCAAGTTCGGCCGTATAGACGAGATCGTTGTCCGGCGCCATCTTCTCGACGTTGATAGAAGGAGAGCCCACTGTTTCAATCTTTTCACTGTCTGTAGCTTCGACTAGCGTCTTGCGAACGATTTCCTCAAGCGCCTCCTCGAGAATTTTCATCTCTCCGACGTGCGACTTCACTGCCTCATAGGTGGCGTGACCCGAACGAAAGCCTGGGATTTGTACATGCTCGCTCAAACGCTCTGTGGCACGCACGAGATCGGGACTCATTTCCTCGGCGCTTACCGTGATGGTGAGTTTTACCGCACGGCGTGGAAGATTTTCACGTATGATGGTTGGCATAGTTTCGGTAGCTTAACGAAGCTTTGCTAGCGCGTCAACCCATCCCTTCGCGAAGGGATGGGTCAACCCTCGATGACGTCGGAGGCAACGAGTGACGGGTGATCGAACTGCCGCGAAACAGCGACCAAAAATAAATAACCATCATCTGGGGTGAGTATGTTTCCTTGTGTATCAACAACACCTTCACGCAACGTCTCTGTGAGCTGTGCGTCGCCATCAAATTCAACGATGCCGTTCCTAAGTCGAAGCGTGAGGAGTGGTATGAGAATATCGTTTTGTGTTTGCCCTATGTAAACGTGTTGCATATTAAGCTGTTTTTCTAAAAGCCTCGATGAAAGACGGGTCTGCAAAATCAATTTCTTGTGGTTTTGAGAGCGGGTATTTTGGGTATGCGGTCAATGAAAGACTTTTTGCGAGACGATCTTCATAATCAAGCAGATAAGCGTTCATGTTTTCAGGCAGTTGTCTGACGGCTGTTTTAAAAATTTCTTTTGCTGGAGATTCTGCGTATGCCTTAACTACGCGGATGACTTCATCCGGCACTGGTTCTTCTTGTTTCATGTACAAAGGCGCGGAATTTTTCCACCTGTTGCCAGTTGATGGGATGTCAGATCCGCAATCAATCTTGTACAACCGATCATCGCGCAGGAGTAGATTGCGCGAAGCTCCGTCCAATCGAAAGACGAGGTGGTCTTCCATGGCCATGAGTGCCATAGCCTTGTTGAAGCGCGCGCTTTCCGTTTTGTACCAATCCTGCTGTCGCCGGCAAGATTCAGCTTCTACGCGTTCGTGAACAGAGACTCGTCCATAGCCCTCAAGCTGACGCAGGGTGACTGGAGGAATATCAACACCTAATGCTGTTGCGTGAATCGCACCAACCACTTCTCGCATTGGACCGGAACCTGGGCTAACCCCCGGCCGTGTGTAGAGGTCGCTTATTTCAAATTTTATAATGGTTGAAACACGCTCGATGTTCCCATCTACATCGAGCTCGAACGTAGCAATCATTGGTTTGGAGTTTCCAACCTGTTGCGTTGAAATATGCCCACCAACCATAACTTGCAACGTGAATGGCTGTGGTTCATCAATCAGGTGCCCTTCGCGCATCACGCGTTCGACCAGCCGGCGTCTTTGGATTTCCTTTGCGCGTTCCGGATAAGATGTTTCTAGATGAGCGTATAGCGCTTCTTGCTGGTGCAAAAGCTCTTGATGTCGCGCCTCTTCCATCCATCGGGCTTCGTCTGTAGCGATTTCGAGTTTTCTGGCAGTCTCTTGGAGAATCTCTGGCAAGAACGGAATAATAAGATGTAGATTTTTTGACGCCTCCTCGAAGAAACGGTTTTCGATTTGGTTAATGGCCACTTTCAACTGTTTAGACACGGAGGCTTCAAGCGACTGATTCATTTCCGCTTTCACAAGCATCTTGTATGGAACACACACTTGCTCTGGAAGACTGCGAGCAACAATATCTTCACGCGTGGGCCACGGCTTATTAAGCTTCGAGAGCGAGCTATTGTGCATTTGATCCCAGCGAGGATGTGGTGCCCCGTTTCGCAGGTCTTCGTAGACTCTACGGAAGGGTCGTTGCAGAAAATCATGTAAAAGCTGTCCGATCTCAACCTCATCAATTTCAATGTGCCACATCTGGATTTCATGTAGAGCTTTGTTTAAATCATCATCGGTGTCTGGGTCATATTTTTTTCCTAATGCGCTACGTAAACTGCGAGCCTCTTCAATGATTACACGCGCTGTTTGTAACTTTTTTTCTGACCACGCCCAAGCAACCGCGAGTAGGCGTTCTTCCAACGACTCTTCAGGAAGTACCTGTGTGGCAACAGGCTCATTTTCCATAGCGTTCGGAACGGCGTCTGTCTCGAAATCTTCAGGGAGGAAAGTGCTTTCGGGGGAGCGTTGGTGTGGCATAGTGACATCAGTATACCGTATTTAATGTGAAACACCCGCCAAGCGCTGGCAGGTGTCTTAACGGTCAGGAAGATCAAGGGCGGTGAGGGCGCCGTAGGACATGGCGGTTCCTTCTGGGTAGTAAGTGCGTAGGGCACGAAGGAACGTGTGGCCGTTGTCTGGCGTCGTGCCAGCATAGGCGAGAATTTCATGTATCACACGGTGAATGGTGCGCAGGTCTGCGCCATCCTCGGCGCGAGCTGTCCCGCAGTAGAGTTGAAAGACGACGAGCATGGTGGCTCGACCCGCGTGATTGCACGTGATTATGCCGACACGCATCTAGTACCTCCTGTTTGTGGTAACGTATTACTCAATCATAGATTGCTCATTTCGTCAAGCCGTTATGGCTCAATTTATGAACATCCAGACGAATGCGACAACGATGATGACAGCGCCTGCGATGATGAAGGCGAGGGCGCCCTCAAGGATGCCTGTCCGTAGTGGCTCCTCGCGTGACCCTTCTTTAACCATCAAAATCTCGAGCTCAACGATGGCCCACGGGGCATTCTTGTCAGGCCCACTGATGAGTAGCTCATTTATGCCAATTTTTCGTAGACCATCAGCCAATACCCAGCTCATACGCTGTCCTCCACCGCTCACACGGATTGGATGCTGGGGCATGGTGTGTCCGTCGGCCGTGAGATGAAATATCTCCTGTTCTCCAAGTTCGCGATCCGACATGAGGAGGTCAACAATAAGGCGTTTGTTTTGGGTCGTCTGCGCTCGGAACAGATGCGTGGACCCCTTATCGCCGAGTGACTCCACGCGGCGCCCATTGATAGTAAGTCGCATGAGACCTCCATTATCATTCAGTGTTGTTTAGGTGGCGCGGACAGCGTACGAGGGAGATCAAGCAAAGTGGCCGTTTCCTTGCTACCTCCTTACTTCACTACAGCACGAGCGAACATGGAGGTCAACATAAACCAAAACCCCGCTTTTCGCGGGGTGAATTGGTCTCGATGATAGGCGGAGTCTGACCGCTTGGTTATTTAGCCGTAATGGTCGCTTCAATTGCATTACGGGCCACGTCACATCCAGATTCCTTTATCTCTCCATCATTCATATCACCGCTTCCACAACTATTCGTAAAGACAAGAGTATTTGCTCCAGACTGAAACGGATACATATCTCCACCTACTGCGCAGATGTCAAAATCAGTTTTAAAACTATCAGTCGAACCGTATAGAGGCGTATTTGGAAGGACGGTTACTGTCCATGTTTTTGGCGCTGAATAATCACCAACGGACATGAACACATATTGTTCCGCCTTTTTGTTCACAAATAGATTTTCGATATCCAGATAATATTCCACCGCGCGCGCATAACCACATTCGGTTGCTTGTGCGAATAGCGCGTCAGCTTTCACAACCTCGCTGGCATCAATAGTTGACTTTGTAATCGTCACGCTACCATCAGCAGGAAGTGTGTACGATAAGTCTAAAGACGCGTCGGTGGCCGGACTCGCATTTGAACAACCCGCACCAAGCAGTAGAAGTGCGAATCCAATTGGCAAGAATAAGTTACGCATAATATGTTTTTTAAACAATTAAAACCACGATCATCAGTGCAACGATGTTCAGAATTTTAATCATTGGATTGATCGCCGGGCCAGCCGTGTCCTTGTACGGATCGCCGACGGTGTCGCCAGTCACAGCCGATTGATGCGCGAAGCTTCCTTTGCCACCGTAGTTCCCTTTCTCAATATATTTTTTTGCATTGTCCCATGCTCCTCCTCCGGTCGTCATCGAAATCGCCATGAAGAGACCAGTGATAATTGAACCGATGAGCAACCCACCAAGCGCTATTGGACCAAGCAAGAAGCCAACAACAATCGGAGCAAGCACGGCAAGTAGGGCGGGGGCGACCATCTCCTTAATCGCGGCTTTGGTTACAATGTCTACTGCTCTGCCGTAATCTGGTTTCGCCGTTCCATCCATGATGCCGTGGATTTCGCGAAATTGTCGGCGCACTTCCTCGACGACCGCTCCAGCCGCACGTCCGACCGCCTCCATTGCTTGTGCGGCAAAGAGATATGTCACGAGTCCGCCCAAGAAAAGCCCCGCAATCACCTTTGGATCGGCGAGATCAAAGACAATGTTCGAGCCTTCGGCTTCAAGCGCGTGAACGTAGTCGCCGAATAAGACGAGCGCCGCGAGTCCGGCCGAGCCAATCGCATACGCTTTAGTCACCGCCTTCGTGGTATTTCCAACAGCATCGAGCGGATCAGTCACATCGCGCACAGACTCTGGTAAGTCTGCCATCTCGGCAATGCCACCAGCGTTATCTGTGATCGGGCCGAACGAATCAATCGCCACGATAATACCTGTCAGCGAGAGCATGGCAACCGCGGCAACCGCAATGCCGTAGAGCCCACCAAGCGAGTAGGCCATAAGTACACCAAGCACGATCGTTAGTACCGGCAGTGCCGTTGACTTCATTGAAAGCGCGAGCCCAGCAATGATATTCGTGCCGTGTCCAGTCTGCGAAGCCTCTGCGAGTTTTTTGACAGGTTTGTATTGCGTACCCGTATAGTATTCTGTGATCATGATGAGCAATCCCGTGACAGCAAGGCCGACGAGTGCAGACAGAAAAAAGTTGATTCCTTGGAAGGCGGGTGTGTAATCAAATTTTCCTGTGGTGAAGAAGAAGCCAATTGCTGAAAGCACACCCGCTGCAGCGAGACCTTTGTATAGTGCTCCCATGATGTTCTGACTCTTTCCAAGGCGGATAAAGAAAGTGCCAAGGATGGAGGCGACAATTCCAACAGCGCCAAGGGCGAGTGGAAATAGAATGAGTCCTGTGTCGGATGCATCTGGAGCCATCAAATTACCAAGCACCATCGCCGCAATCATGGTTACGGCATACGTTTCAAACAAGTCCGCGGCCATGCCGGCACAGTCGCCAACGTTGTCGCCAACGTTGTCTGCAATCACAGCCGGGTTGCGCGGATCATCTTCAGGAATGCCCGCCTCAACTTTTCCAACCAAATCTGCTCCAACGTCCGCCGCTTTTGTGAAGATACCACCACCCAAGCGCGCAAAGACGCTGATGAGTGAACCTCCAAAAGCAAGACCGATCAGCGCGTCTACATTAAATCCAGAGAGCCAATAGAAGCTGGTGACAGACAGGAGCCCAAGACCAACAACAAAGAGTCCAGTCACCGTTCCGCCTTTGACGGCGACGTCGAGTGCCTCTTTCATCCCTGTCTTGGCGGCTTCTGTTGTGCGAACATTGGCGCGAACCGAGACGCTCATCCCAATCACGCCAGCGAGCGCGGAGCAGACGGCCCCGACCACAAAGCCGATCGCCAGCGTCCAATTGAGGATAAGGCCGATGAGAATAAATAAAACGACACCAATAACAGCGACCGTTTTGTACTGGCGCGCCATGTAGGCGTTCGCGCCTTCCTGGATCGCAAGTGCGATCCCCTTCATTTTCCCGTCCCCTGCTGGTAGAGCCAAAATCCAGCGAGCGAGGTAGATGCCGTATACGATTGCGATGAGCCCGGCGCCGATGGCAAGGTAGATTATTGTCATAATGTTGTAGAATGGTAGCTAAATAGTCTGGTTTTGGCAATTCCTCTATAACTCATCGCCCTCCAACTTTTTTTCATGAACGTGAACTCATGGCCACGGGCTACATGGCGATTGTTGGCGTTGATGAAGTAGGAACGGGCGCGTTTGCTGGGCCGGTTGTGGCCGCGGCTGTGATCCTGCCTCTGGATAGTCGCATTGGGGAGCTTGCAGATTCGAAACTCATGAGTCCGGATGCTCGTGAAAGAGTTTTTGACCTGATTATCAATCGAGAATTTTGCTGGGGTGTTGGTGAGGCGTCAGTGATCGAGATTCAAGAGTTCGGCTTGCGTCCTGCAAATTATCTTGCGATGCGTCGTGCGATCGAGATGGTCCGCGTGGCAGATTTCGCCCTCGTTGACGCGTGGACAATTCCGGAGCTCACCATTCCCCAGCGGGGCATCGTCCACGGCGACCGACTCGTGAAATCAATCGCCGCCGCTTCAGTGATCGCAAAAGTGACGCGCGATCGCTTGATGGTTCAGCTTCACGAGCAATTTCCTGTATATGGATTTTCTGCTAACAAAGGGTATGGCACAATGGCGCATCAGGAAGCGATCAAAAGGAATGGTCCGTCTGAAGCACATCGTGTTGGCTTCATAAAGAGCTTAATAGAGCGAAAAAAAGTAATTTCTTTGTTGACTAACAGTATAGAAAACGATATGATCGGTTTTGCCGATTAACCACGGCTCGTTCTGTCGAGCTCGGTCAAACATTTTTTCGTGCGCGTTGCGCTCATCGTCTTGCGCGCCATGCTGAAGCTTAAGGTGCATTGGATCCTCCGGCCATTTCAAGTGACCGGGGCCTTTTTATTCCGGAAACTTTTTGTTCCAGCGTATCGGCTCATTCTGATGATGCGTCGTCAGATGAGCCGACTTTATTTACCAGCCAAGAATCGTCTGTTGTTTTTGTTCTCAAATCGTTTGGCGATTCATGTGGCGATTATTTTGGTGGCGATTTGGAGCACGATGTTGAACACAGGCGCTCGCGGTGTACGCGCCGAAGGACTTGGCGATGAGAGCATACTTCTTGTGTTGTTGGGAGGGGAGGGTGCTGGTGTCACCGAGGAAGTCGCGGATGAAGCACAGTTTGTCCCCGAGCCACTCATGTATGAAACTTCGCAGTTTTTTATAAGTACTCCACTTGCGCGCGAGGTGGAGTATGGAGTGATTGGATCTGGCGTGGCGAGTACTGCCGGATCTGGTATTTCAGCTCCGCTCGCTTCCGTAGCGGATACCGGACAATCAACATCTGTTGCAAGACGCTCGCAGTCACAGACGTACGTTGTGCAAGACGGTGACACGATTAGCTCAATTGCCGATCAGTTTGATCTGGCGATCACGACGATTTTATGGGCAAACGATTTGTCAGTGCGAAGTATTATTCGTCCAGAGGATGTGCTCACTATTCTGCCAGTTGACGGCATTGTACATAAAGTAAAGAGTGGTGAAACCATGTCGCGCATCGCAGCACTTTACGATGTGCCAGCCTCCGAGATCGCTGCTTACAACGGCAAAGATGATCCAAACGATCTTTCGATTGGTGATGTGCTCGTTGTGCCCGGCGGGGAGAGGCAGGCGCCGACGCCATCAAGACAAGTGGCGTCTGTGACGTCAATTTTCGCACCGGCTCCGAGTGCGAGCAGTATTGCCACCGAAGTAGCCGGCGGAATGATTTGGCCGGCTGTTTTGCGCAAGATTAATTTATACTACGGCGTCCTCTACTTTCTTGGTCGGCACACCGGAATTGACATTGACTGCGACAATTACAAACCCAACGACAATTATGCCGCCTCGGACGGTATTGTTAGTTATGCTGGCTGGCGTCGTGGGTACGGGTACACAATCGAGATTGATCATGGAAACGGCATAATGACGCGTTATGCCCACAATGCGAAGTTGTATGTGAGATCTGGCGCTAGCGTGTCGCAGGGCGATCCAATTGCCTTATGTGGCAGTAGCGGCGTCTCGACCGGTACACATTTGCATTTTGAGGTGCTTGTGAACGGACGATTCGTTAATCCGCTTGGGTACATTCAATAGTTGTAGCGGAGGAGGAAGAAAATTTATCATTTTTAGGGGCTTCATGAAAGGGAAGATTTGGATCCGTAAGATCGTGGTCGTAGTTGAAGCGCTTCGGCAAGATGCACGACTTCGACGCAGGAGCTTTGTGCAAGATCCGCGATGGTGCGAGCAACACGCAGAACACGAATGAAGGCTCGGGCAGAAAGTCCGAGCTCTTCTGTTGCGCGACGTAACAACGTCTGCCCTTCCTGTGTCAGTCCGCAGACTTTGCGAGCGAGCGAACCGCCCATTTCGCTGTTTGCTGTGAGTGTTGTCTTTGCAAAACGTTCACGTTGCTGTGCGCGCCCCATTTCAACACGCGCTTGAACAATAACCGATGCTTCAGCAATCTCCTCAAGCACGAGTGCTTTTGTTTCCACGCGTGGGACATCTATCACAATATCAATGCGATCGAGCAAGGGGCCGGAAATTTTTTTCGCATAGCGCGCTTTTTCTACAAACGTGCAGGAACAAGGATGGTACGGATCAGTTGCATAACCACATGGACAAGGATTCATCGCGGCAATGAGCAGAAAGCGCGCTGGAAAATTTACGGTACCAGAGGCTCGTGAAACCGTAACAACGCCATCCTCAAGCGGTTGACGCAGATTCTCAAGAACACTGCGATGGAATTCGGGAAACTCGTCAAGAAATAAAACACCGCGGTGTGCCAACGTTATTTCGCCAGGTCTCGGGTTTGCTGTACCGCCAACGAGCGCAACGCCACTAGTTGTGTGATGTGGGCAACGAAACGGACGCTCTGTGATGAGTCCTTGTTTTGGTGAAAGCATTCCCGTAGCCGTATAGATTTTTGTGACCTCAAGTGCTTCCTGTCTCGTCATCTGCGGCAAGATCGTTGGAAAGGCGCGCGCTAGCAACGTTTTACCAGAACCGGGCGGACCAGTTAGCAAGACATTATGATTTCCTGCCGCAGCGATTTCGAGCGCGCGTTTAACCCCCTCTTGGCCTCTCACGTGAGCAAAGTCAAGCTCGGATGGCGCACGGGCAACTATCATTTGTGGCACGCGTACTGCTGGCTCAATCAGATGCTCGTTATTTAAGTGGCGAACTAGCTGTGCAAGTGAGTTAACAGGATATACAAGCAGATCTTCTACAAGCATCGCCTCGTTAACGTTGTCTGTTGGTACAAAAATCTCTTTAAGCCCTGCCGTTTTGGCGCCAATCGCATATAACAACACGGCATGTACAGGTCGCACTGTGCCGTCTAAGGCCAGCTCACCCACGAACAGACTCTCATCTGTTTTTGCGTGAGCAAGCTCTTTTATCGCCATAAGGATCGAGAGAGCAACAGGAACGTCGTAACTCGTTCCTTGTTTTTTGATGTGAGCTGGCGCCATATTTACGGCAATGCGACCACGTGGGAATTTTATTCCTGTATGTTTGATCGCCGCACTGACACGCTCTCGTGCCTCTTTCACGGCCGTGTCGCCAAGCCCAACGATAATAAAGTTACGCAGGCCAGAGGAATGATTTGCCTCGATCTCAACAATGGTTGGATCAAGTCCGTTCAGCGCGGCAGAAAAAATACGTGTGGACATATTAGACGTGTTCGCTAAATTCAATTTTTCGACGCAAGTCAACATTTTCAGCTAGCATCTCTCGAAGCTTGCCGTTCCTCTGGAATCAAGGAATCGTTCATAAACGCAAAACTCCAGCACTTTTTTTAAGTAGTACTGAAGTTTGTATATTCATTTCACCACAAAAACGCGTTTTTGTCAATTATTCTTTGAGCGTCTTTTTTTGTACGGTTTGCATCCTTTGCTGTACCTCTTAACTATGAGTGCCTGCTCGAGGCTGTAAAGCAAGCCAAACGATTCCGCTAAGGATTAACACGTCTTCGAGATTGATAGCACTTCGACCAAACAGAATGATGTAGTCCACGGTGAAGCCGTAGACGATGCGGTCAATGAGGTTCCCCATTGCGCCGGCGGCAACCATGCTCAACGCGGTGAGGCGAGAGAAGTCATGTTTGCTACGTAGAAGTTCCCTCACAAGGATCACAAGCACCAACACTGTTAGCGGTATGACGACCCACAGAGGCACAGGCAGATCAAAAGCGATCCCATAATTTTTATGGAGCGCGAAATCAATTGGAAAACGCAAACGACCCCCATCTTCTGGAAGTCGTGCCACGGCAAGCGTTTTAAAAATGAGATCAAGTACAACGACACCAATTACGGTTACCAAACTGGCAATTCGCATATTCGTTCATATTCGTAATTCGGCCCCACTCTAAACTTCTTGGGTGAGAGTTTTTTTGCAATCAATGCAAGAACTAGATGTCGGTCGAGCCAGCAGTCGCGCTTCTGAAATTTGCTGTTTGCAGTACTTGCAGATGCCGTAGGTTTCATCGTCAATCTGTTTGAGCGAGCTCACCACGTCTCTTAATTGTTTTTCAAGTTCACTCTCGAGCGACAGGTTGTCACCATAGGCTGCAACCTCGGCGGCGTTTTCATCCTCCTTATCTCCTAAATTTGGGAAATTCGCATCAAAATCGGCTGTTGTTGTCTTTGGATTTCGATGAGCGAATTTGCCAAGTTCTTGTTCGAGCTTCCCTTTTTCATTTTCTAGGCTCTTTTTGAGTTCCGTCAGAAGTTGTGTGTCCATAAAAGTCTATGACTGATTACTATTATAGCAAAAAAAATTAGAGGTCAATAGATTGTACCCCCTCCTAAAAAAGAATCAAGAGGGCGACCGTGCCCGACATAGCATAGAAATGTATTCGGAGGCGCCCTCTTACGTATTGTGTACGGATTTGTTTGGGAATCGTCGAGAGACGCTGGGTTGTGTGGCCGAGAACATCTCTGCTAGCAAAGATGCTCGGTCAGGCAACTCAGCGCCTCGGTTGACGACTCAACCTTGCACTTCCGTAAAGGACTACCCTCTCTACCATGTCATTGGTTTTACCTCTATTCCCCAAATTTCGGCATTTGAGGAACTTGGCGAGGCGAACCGAGTCATACGACTTTGTTTTTGTTTCCTCGTTTTTTGTGACAGACGAGTAGAGAAGAGAGATGTTTCCCGAAACAGTGGGGTGCTTCGGAAAACTTCCCCTGAGTCCAGGGTTTTGAAAAGAGCAACTCGGTATGAACATATTATAGCGTGTTGAACACAAAAAGTCAACAGGGAGATTTGACGATTTTTAGCGAAGAAATTAGAAATTAGGAATTAGAAATTAGGAATTCAATGAGCCACTTGATGAAATTGATGAACAAAAAAATTATTTATCCACAATTTAGGCGGTTTATACACATGTTACCAACAAATACCGACAAAATCTTTAGAAATGGCGATTTCCTTGGCATTTTCTAAAAAGCCACGCGTCCATTCTGTCATCACTGACGGAAAGACATAGCTTCCTGCGTTTGGAAAGCACGGCGTTATTACTTTTTCAGACTGTTCTTCTAGAAGCTCCTCGCGATTTGTGATAACCGTGATCATTCCTTCGCGTTTTGCGTAGATTTTTTCTGTTTTTGTTGATATAACCACATAAAGTAGGCCATTTTCTTCCACAATTTCTATGCTTATGCTTTCCGGATCAACAACGAGCTCAATTACAGAGCTTGAGTCTGGCAATAATACATTTGAAAGCTCAACAGCTTTGCTCATTGCAGATTCTTTAAGCAACCTAGCCAAATTTTGTGTTTCAATAAGTTCGTTGATTGTTATTCGATAGCCAGTACCACGTTCATCCTGTGTGATTAGCACATCACCCCCAGCCGTTATTCCAAAAGCCTCAAGATCAGTCCATTTTTCGATCGTCGTGGCAGAGACGACTTGCTCCCGTAAAGAACTTTTCAGTTGACTGTCTACACCAGTCTGGACTTTCAGCGTGAGCTTGTTTTGAGAAAGACGCACGGCACCAGCATCGTCTTTGGTTTTTGCCCAGCCAATGTAGTTCGGCAGGATAGCCGTCAAATGTAAGGAAGTTTTACGCGGTAATGGAATTTGCGACGGATCCTCGGAAAGAAAGGTTGAGGCACCGACGGGAGTTACAATAAGACCGTATGTTTTAAGAGTCTCCTGTAATTCAACACTTAAGCGTCCAGAAAGAGCAAAGGAGCGTGTCCCCGCATTGAAATCAAAGAATATAGCAACCTCACGTCCGAGCTCTTCTTTCAGTACCTCAACAGTCAATGGACGGTTGGAAACAAGCTCGTTGTGTAGGAAACGCTTTATAAGGAGCTCGCGCCCCGCAGTCCCAACAAGACTCACGGTGAGATCAGTCCCTTCTGGGGCAAGGCTGGCAATGGTCGTTCGTAACAGAAAAACACGCCCAATAGTCCAGACAATAAGAATAGCAATGATTGCCTCGACCAAGAGCCAAACAACCCGCCGTCGCTGGCGAGTTGTTTGGTTCGTTCTCAAAGGAATATGCAGTCTTGGCTTCATTTTTAGTGATGGAATGGCTTTTTTGGCGGGCGACGAGGACTTGAGTCTTCGCTTCCGCCCGCCGGCTTTTCCGGATAGACATTGCCCGGCGCCTGCTTCATCGAGAGGTTTATGCGTCCCATACTGTCAACTTCAAAGAGTTTTACCTTCACTTTGTCGCCGACTTTCACGATGTCAGACACACGCTCCACGCGGTATGGTGCCATTTCGCTCACATGAACAAGACCTTCCTTTTTTGGCATAATCTCAACAAAGGCTCCAAAATCCATGACGCGCGTGACGGTTCCATCATAAATCGTACCAATTTCTGGTTCTGCAGTGAGCATTTTGACCCAGTCGAGCGCTTTTTTCCCAGCCTCCGCATTGACAGAGGTAATCATCACAAGGCCAGAATCTTCAATATCAATTGCGGAGACGCCAGTCGTCTTGATGATTTCATTAATCATTTTACCACCCGGGCCAATCACATCGCGGATTTTGTCGGGATTGATCATGATTTTTACAATACGTGGGGCGTTTGGCGACAGGTCGGCTCGCACAGCAGGGATTGCCGTGAGCATCATCTGCAGAATCGTGAGGCGAGCAGTTTTGCCACGCATGATTGCCTCAACGAGGATGTCGTGTGTCAAACCAATAGTTTTGGTATCAAGTTGAATCGCAGTAATCCCATTTTTTGATCCTGCAATTTTGAAATCCATACCACCGTTGCCGTCCTCAAGATCCTGCAAGTCGGTAATCACCTTCCACTTTTTCATGTCAGGTGTGCTTGCAAGGCCAATGGCAATTCCAGCGATTGGCTCTTTGATCGGAACGCCAGCGTCCATAAGCGCGAGAGACGCACCACAAACCGAACCCATTGAGCTCGAACCATTTGACGAGAAGACTTCAGAAACTACCCGAATGGCATATGGAAAATCTTCCTTGCTTGGCATCATTGGGTCAAGCGCTTTTTCTGCAAGCGCGCCGTGACCAATCTCGCGGCGTCCTGGCCCGCGCATCGGTTTTGCTTCTCCAACCGAGAACGGCGGGAAATTGTAGTGATGCATGAAACGGCGCGTCCCAACAACTTCCATGCCATCTAGCGTTTGCTCGTCACCTGGCGCGCCAAGCGTCACAACTGAAAGCACTTGTGTTTCGCCACGCATAAAATGTCCACTACCATGGACGCGAGGCAGAACCGCGACTTCGGCAAACAGTGGGCGGACTTCATCAAGCGCTCGCCCGTCAACGCGATGATCTTTTTCCAGAATGTGGCGCGTGACCTCGTTGTCAAGAATTTCATCGAGTCCCAGTGTGACCATTTTGATCTTATCGTTTTCAATTCCGCGCGTGATGAGTTCGGCCTCCGTTTCTTTTTTGAGTTTTGCTTTTGCTGTTACGCGTTCAATTTTGCTTGCCTGTGGCACAGCAAAGAAAAGCTCTTCAATGCGTGAGATAACAAACGGACGGACGCTTTCAATGAGCGCTGTGCGTTCATTGAGGTCAGCCATCTCAATTACTATTTTTTTTCTTCCAACTGTCTTTTCGATTTCGAGTATGAGATCCAGTGCCGGTTTTATGTTGGCTTGGGCAAACGCAAACGCCTCAATGGTGAGCTCTTCGCTAGCCTCTTTTCCTGCGGCCTCGACCATAATGACACGCTCTTCCGTCCCTGCAACGGCAAGATCCAGAAGGCTTTGCTCGCGCTGTGCGTACGTCGGGTTCAAGACAAACGCCCCATCAATTTGTCCAACACGATTCACCGCGATCGGCCCATTCCATGGGATGTCGCTAATCATCAAAGCACAGCTCGCCGCAATCAATCCGAGCTGATCTGGATCATTCTCTCCATCAAAGGCAAGCACGGTTATCACGACTTGGATTTCATTGCGAACTCTAGCATCAAACAGAGGGCGGATCGCCCGATCAATGAAACGTCCTGATAAGACCGCCTCGTCCGTTGGACGGCCCTCTTTTTTAATAAAGCGTGATCCCTTGATGCGTCCAGCCGCATACAGACGCTCTTCGTACTCAACCGAGAGTGGCAAAAAATCCACGTCTCGCGTTTGCGAAGACATACAGGCCGTCGCAAGCACTACAGTCTCGCCGTATTGAAGTGTGCAACTTCCGTTGGCGTGTCCGGCGTAACGGCCGACTTCGGCCTTGAGCGTGCGTCCTCCCCATTCTTTCGTAAATGTTTTGATATTCATACCTTAAAAACTCATTCTCCTTCCGCGACGATCTTCGATTTTTTCCTCTGGTTCCTCGACCGCTGGTTCAAACGTTCCCACTATTTCTGGATCCTCCTCATTTCGCGCATCGCGTCCTTTGTTTGTTGGCCCGCCGATCAAGAATTTGCGTTTGTTTTCTGACATGTTGATATATAAATCTGTCGCCTCAACTAACTTGCTCGATGTTGATTCACGAAACGAGATTACGATGACCTGACGCCCACGGCTTTGGATGTAGTGAACAAGCGGAATGAAATCTCCGTCGCCACTGACGAGCACTACGACATCTAGCATATCGAGCATTTTGATGACATCTACGGTGATGCCGACATCCCAGTCAGCTTTTTTTTGTCCAGAGAAGTACTCGAGGAGCTCTTTCTTTTTCAGCTCAATGCCTTTTTGCTCTAGCGCTTCCAAAAACGGACTTTCTTCTCCGCCTTTGGTTGTAACGACGTAGGCAATGGCGCGAATGAGTTTTCTGTCGCCGACGCCCTCGGCGACAATATTAGCAAAACTTACTTTGCGCTGAAATAAATTGCGCGCGCTGTAATACATGTTTTGCACATCAATAAAGACGCCGACACGCTGGTCTTTGTACTGGAGCATAGTTGAAAAATGACGGTCAATGAATAAAAACAACAAGAAGCTCTACTTGAGCTTCAAGTCTTCGGTAATGGTTTTCCACGCTTTTTGATCTTCCCGCTCGAGGTACTTAAGCAAACGACGACGCTCGGACACCTTTTTCAAAAGGCCACGGCGACTGGAAAAATCTTTTTTGTGATCTTTTAGGTGCTTTGTCAGGTCCTTAATCTCTTCGGTCAAAAGCGCGATTTGCACTTGTGGTGAGCCTGTGTCCGATCCATGGGTACGGTATTTCTCGATAATTTTCACTTTTTTCTTCGGGTCCAACATAGCTGTGTGTCACGAGGGTCCTAGAAAGGGATATAAACCCCAATCCAAGGCCAACGTCAGATAAAATTTATGGGTGAAGTGTACGAAACTTGGCCAAAAATGTCAACGGCGTTGTTTCTGTCTTTGCGAGAAGCGAAGCGATGAAGCAATCTATAGCGTTTTGGCTAATTTTACCTTGCACCATTGACAAAATGGCCTTTTTATGGTAGATTTGCGCGTCGTAATCACGACGAAATTCCTGACTGTATGGCAGGTGGTGTGTTGGTAACGACACGTAACGATGACGCCTGCGCATCACCCTGCAGGAACCAACCAACAAGGGAGGTGCTGTATGGCACTTCGCATCATCAATGGTCCCGGCAAGTGGGATCTCATGCAGGCCCTGTTCGATCAATGCTACGGAGATCGTCCTGTGACTTTCGTCTGTGTGGACAAGACGTCTTATCAACGAGATCTCAAGCTCAACATCCGTAGTGTCTCGATCGTCCGTGGTCGCCAGGAGCGCTACCGTTTCGAAGGGATCAGCACGCTGACGAACGAGTCCTTCAGGGGGGTGATCGATGTCGTCACGCGACAGGGCAACCTACAGTTCAACATGCTGATCGCGAGGCCTGTGCTGTGCCCGAAGTGCGATCAGTTGTCCGACATGGACGATGACCACAGCCACTTCGAAGGCGAGCCGATCTTCACCTGCCCCACCTGCAAGGTCACCTGCGACTGGGATTCCGACTGCAACGGCCCGTTCATGTTCGTCATCGGGGATCCCGAGGGCGACGGCCGCGAGTACGTCGGGATCAACTACTGCAGTCCCCACAACCACAGCTAGTCGACGTCACCAACTGACCGCCCCCGACGGCTCAGGGGTCCCTCAAGGATCATGAAGGCCGCTTCTTTCGGGGGCGGTCTTCTCATTTATTTTAATGATCGCACGGCTTCTTTAACTGCTTCCATAATCATCTGTTGTAATAACGTATCATTTCCACCATCTGCCATCTGAAGAGCGTGAATATACCGCTGCCGTGCCTTCAGCGTCTCGATCTTCAAATCGATTGGCGGCAAATCAAGATTAAGCAAAATAATATTGATAAGTAGGCGAGCAATGCGCCCGTTGTAATCGAAAAAAGGATGTATCCACAAAAATCGGTGGTGAGCCCAGGATAACAGCGCAACCAATTGCTCGAGAAAGCCAGGATCGTCGGTACGGACGAGATAATGTAGCCTCATCTTAAGGTCACGGGTGAAGTCGAGCATGAGCGACTGGATAAGAGAGGCCTTCGGTGGTGCATGACGTGAAACTTGTACATCCACCAGGCGAAACTTTCCCGAATCTTTTGGAAAAATCCAACCGAAACCTACCTCATGCAACTTTTTGACAAACTGAACAGTGAGAGGAAGTTGTTTTTTTGCACCGTGCTTCAAAATAAAGTTCCACGCTCGTTTGATCCCTTCAATCTCAAGAGGGACTAACTTAGAGCGCGGAATAATACCGAAAGCTGTTTCTTTATAACTCGTTTCGCCGAGTCTGCGTGTCATAATTAACGGGAAAGAATTTTTTCAACCATCTGTTTTGTCACTTCTGGCCGCTCGGACTTTGATGTGCGGTAAATCATCAATTTCTGAAATGAAGCAAGATAAGACCGACGCAACGCGCTGTTGCTGCCTGATTCTTGATATTTCTTGAGGATTTTAAGGATTTCAGTCTTGCTCATACATGCAAACCTTAACAAAAAAAGTGAAGTCACACAAGCCGTGTCTTTTCTATGTAGTCAAACTGATCATTAGACCTGTTGCCAAATAATCTTATGCCTGCAAAACGTCATATTCGGCTACAAGCGATTTTCGAAAACTTCGAAATAGCTCTGCTATTCCTTCAGTTTCCTCAAACGGCTTTCGCTCGAATCTAACATTTTTCGGTTATAAGCTTATTTGGCAACAGGTCTAATACGTCGTAAAATGTGTATCGTATGATTTCCCTTTCACGACTCATCAACGAATTTTTAGATTACATCGAGATCGAAAAAGGACGCTCGCTTAAAACGCGGGCCAACTACAATTTTTATTTACATCGTTTTGCAGGTTGGGGGAAACTCAAGACGGTTGGTGAGATCACTCCAGAGAGCATACGCAAATTTCGTTTATGGTTAAATCGGGTAGTCGTTGGCAGAGAAGGAGAGACGATGCAATCGAGCACGCAAAACTATCATTTGATCGCTTTGCGGGCCTTTTTGAAGTATTGCGCCAAGCGTGATATTTCCTGTATGGCACCGGAAAAGATTGAGCTTGCCAAACAGCCATCGCGCCAAGTTCAGTTTCTTGAGTCCGACGAACTTACACGGATTCTCGCGGCCGTGAGAAAGACATCTGGGATCGTCGGCCTGCGCGACACGGCGATTTTAGAAACGCTTTTTTCTACAGGGTTGCGCGTGTCAGAGCTTACTGGTTTGAAAATCGAGTCCATCAATTTAAAACGCGATGAGTTTACAGTGCGCGGAAAAGGAGGCAAAACGCGTGTCGTATTTTTGTCCGAAGAAGCACGCTCGGCACTCAAGGCATACCTTGAAAAGCGCATGGACGTTTCGCCATATTTGCTTGTGAGCCATGATCGTGCGAAAAAGGGGCGCAAGGGTTCCGGTTCACTTACACCACGCTCTATTCAGAGGCTTGTGGATCGCTATGCGGTTGCGGCAGGCGTGACGAAGCGGATCTCGCCACACACACTACGCCACAGTTTTGCAACCGATCTTTTGCGCAACGGCGCCGATATTCGCGCCGTGCAAATCATGCTCGGCCACGCCTCAATTACCACGACGCAAGTTTACACACATGTCACCGACAAACATCTTCGTGAGGTGCATAAGAAGTTTCATGGGAAAGGATAGACAGTTTAAGGAAAAAAGAGTAGTATCCCCTACCCGTCCACCGAACGACCATTGTCTTGGCCCGATAGCTCAACTGGATAGAGTAGGCGGCTTCTATCCGCCAGGTTGCAGGTTCGAGTCCTGCTCGGGCCACCACAAAAACATCTCCCATTTTTGGGAGGTGTTTTTTGTGGTGTCTCTATTTTACCAAGCTCGCACCTACTTTCAAAATCGCTGAATGAATCGCCCCGCCACCGCCTCGCGGACTCGGCGGCAACCCCGAAAGAAAAACACTTCTTTGAAAAAGGAAAGGGTGTTTTCTTTCGGGGTTTTGCCCTCCAAGTATTCGGGCAGTATGGCTGGGCGAAATGCGGACGAGGCAAAGCAAAACTATTTTTGCGGGAGGAAAAGGGTTTGCTTTGCCTCGACTCGTTTTTACTGGGATTTGGTGTCCGCCGCGCAGGAGGGTGCGGGAGGAATGCGCGGCGGATTCTTTTTCGGATTTTCGGCGGAGGGCT
>ERZ1292640.765-Hain-H43-02um-R1-765-length-26681-cov-5_pt1 | contig 26681 bp, 28 predicted proteins | sample MGYA00564404_ERZ1292640 | MGnify/ENA primary metagenome ERZ1292640 (study PRJEB36523, sample SAMEA6512636) | groundwater metagenome | collected 2019-01-08 | study: AquaDiva: Metagenomics assemblies of 32 groundwater samples | reverse complement strand
CCAGCGCTGCTGGACCGCCTTAGAGGAGCGAGCATCGCCGACAAGGAGCTTTCAGTACTCCTAGCACGCAACCAGCTCGTTCCCATCGTGCACGGCACGACATATGAAGCTCTCCGCGAAGTCAGCCCCATGCTCGCTTCGCGAACCGGCCTGGACACTGCGGAAGAGCCGATGGCGAGCGTCGCGGCCACGCTTGCCGAGCTGGTCGCTCCCTAGCTCTATTGCCAGCGTGGTCGGCCCGACGGTCGTACGAGCGGTCCCGGCGGCCCGTGGCCTGACGTGGCTGCCGCGACACCGAGGCCAAGGGGGCTTAGGCCGCCCTGCTGAAGTGGGCCCAAAACACGGCCCGAATCGACATCGCCGAAAAGCCTCTCGGGCTTGTCGGAAAATGTCGGCGGTCGCCATAGCGGGCCCTCGCTCTGAACCTCCGATCCCTCCCGGGCAACGTCCCGCCGCCAAGACGCCGACAGCCCGCTCCCTTTGCTTGCCGGGGCAAGGCGTGCGCCAGAGCGGCTCTGTCACAGCGCTTGCCTGACGCCCGGCCGCGCCCCGGGCCCTGCGGGACGCGGGTCGCCGGCTCTGGTTCTCCGCTCGGGTGGTGCCGTCCGTCAGCCGGGTGAACGGAACGGACACACCCTCACTGAAAGGAGAACACACATGGCAGCGAAGACCAAGCCCGTTCACGAGATCAGGATCGACCGTATTCGCGCGAGCATCTGGGCGAACAAGAGCGCCCGCGGCACCTTCCACAACGTCACCGTGCAGCGGCTCTTCAAGGCCGAGGAGGGCTGGCGGTCCAACGCCAGCTTCGGCCGCGATGACCTCCCGCTCGTTGCAAAGGTGCTCGACAGAGCGCACTCGTGGCTCTTCGAGCAGCGGCCGTAGGTTCGCCATTGCGCCCGACTCGCGGAAGCGGGCCGGGCGTCTTCCTCCTCGGTTCGCGGCGACGGGTTCTGGATAAACAAGCGGCGCTGCCATGGACGGCACCTAAAGCCCGGGCGTTCGTGTCCATCCGTAGGCCGGGCTGGTACGATGCGCGATCCCGGAGGCTTCGCCGTGAGAAAAGCACTGGTCGTCGGCATCAACCACTATGAGCACGGCTCCCCGTTGTACGGCTGCGTGGACGATGCGCACGCCATGAAAGCGGTCTTGGAGCGGCACAGCGACGGCTCCGTGAACTTCGATGTGAAGTTGCTCACGGGAACCGGGCCGACGGACGTTGTCTCGCGGACCACACTGAAGGACTCGATCCAGGCCCTTTTCGCTGACGACAGCGAAATCGCCCTGCTCTACTTCGCTGGGCACGGCCATATCGAAACCACGGGCGGATATCTCCTCACCTGCGAGTGCAAGTCCGGGGATGACGGATTGCCGCTGAGCGATGTGCTGACCTACGCCAACGGCTCTAAGGCGAAGAACAAGGTGATTGTTCTCGACAGCTGCCATTCCGGTATTGCCGGCGCGAAGCCGACGGCGAAGCAAACAACTGAACTAACCGAGGGCCTGACGATTCTGACGGCATCGACGGCGGATCAGTACGCGACCGAGGAGAATGGCGGCGGGGTCTTCACAACGCTCTTTGTCGATGCCATGAATGGCCCGGCGGCGGACTTGGTTGGCAACGTCACGCCCGGCGGGGTGTACGCCCACATCGATCAGTCGCTCGGCTCGTGGGAGCAGCGCCCGGTGTTCAAGACCAACGTCAAGAGCTTCGTCTCACTGCGGAAGGTTCAGCCGCCTATCACGCTCGGCGAACTGCAACAGATCGCGGACCTGTTTCCGAAGCCGGGCTTCGAGTTCAAGTTGGACCCGTCATTTGAGGAGAACCCGAAGGGCAAAGATCCGGGGATGGCAGCGGGACACCCCGAGAACGTCCGAAAGTTCAAGGTGTTGCAGCGCTACAACCGCGTCAATCTCGTTGTACCCGTCGATGCGCCGCACATGTGGGACGCGGCGGTGTACTCCAAATCTTGCAGGCTTACGGTGTTCGGCGAACACTACCGGCGGCTGCGAGCAAAGGGCCGAATCTGAGCGGGGGACATGCCGTCAGGTGCCGGTCAGCGTGCTCCGCCGACGAGATTCTTGAGTTCGTCCCATGTCCATTTGTAGATCTTGTCGGAAGACGAGGCGGAGGTCGGTTTCGTGCAGGTCTTCCCATTCCGACCCCAGAGCAGGAAGTAGGGCTTTCCCAGCTCTTTGGCAATGGTCAACTCGGCGGCCACGCCAGCGGCGGTGTGCGTGTACTCCCCGCAAATGACGATCACCAAGTCGGCGTTTTGGATTCGCCGACGAACCTTCTCTTTCCAATCGCCCGTGAGATGGTCCTGAACCGAGGCATCGGTGAAGTCAAAAGGGGTGTCGCTGTGCTGGGCTTGCCCCGCGAGAAGGTTGCGTAGGTCTAGATCGTGGTCGTAGTCGAAACTGATGAAGGCGCGTTTGTTCGCCATGCGGGTCTCCGGCTTTGACGCGGTCATTCTACCGCTGGACCCGGGCATGGTGCCGTACCGCCGATATCACGGAGTCTCGCCGCCAACGGACAATTGGACACCCGGTCTTGTCCAGCGCCAGCGGAATCCGCTGTCCGCCGTTCGGCATGATCCCGACGATCGGGACGCCACGATTGTGGGCCCATTTGATCTCCCACTTCATCCAGTATCGATGAGCGATCTCCATCCCCACAATGACTAGAAGGATGTCGGACGAGTCGAGCCGCTTCCGCAACCGCTTCTCGAATGTCTTGTCCTCTCGCATCGCCGATTCCTCGGGCACGCTCAGATTCCTGCACTTGAACAACGGCTCGTTCTCCAGCCAATCCAGAATCGTGTAGTAATCATCCTCGTATTCCCAACAGTGCGAGATGAACACCCGGTACGTTCTGAGCTTCGGGATAGCCCCTCCTTGGGCAGATTCCACGCGGACCAGCCGACGGCGCGGCTGATAGGGCGACCTCTATGATAAACGTGCGACGCCGGTTCGCAAGGAGACGATCCAATGGCCAAGAAGCGCGTGTACGTGGCCTTCGATTACGACGACAAGTCTGTCAAGGGCGACCTCATCGCTCAGTCAACACTGCCGGACTGCCCGTTTGACCTGATCGACTGTTCGATCGAAAAGCCGGTTGACAAGAACTGGCCTCTGGAGGCTGAGCGGCGAATCAGGACCTGCGAATGCGTCATCGTCCTATGCGGGGAGCAGACGCACCAGTCAGGAGGCGCGTCCACCGAGCTTCAAATCGCACAGAAAATGCCAAAGCGGCACTTCCTTCTCGCCGCCACTCGGCAAGGCATTCCTACTCCGCCTGATCACACGCCGAAGGGCACACCCATCTGGACTTGGCGATGGAAGATCGTGTCTGATTTGCTTGACGGCAAGACACCGCCAGCTGATGCGGTAGTGCGTCGCCCCGAGTAGAGCAACTGCGGCGCCGGCAGGGTGCGGGGGGCGCCGTGTGGGCAGATCAAGGACGTTGGTGGACCAGTCAGGAGCAAGCCATGGCAGACGCGCGAAAGCCCTATCCCCCCTACAGGACCTACGACCACGCGAAGAACCCGCCGTCGCTGCTCAAGCACGACTTCCCGCGTCCGGCGTTTGCCCCGGGCGAGCTGTACTACCCGCCCAGCAGGCTCCTGGAGAGCAGATTCGCGTCCGCCGAGGAGAGCCGGAGATTCGGTGCGGCGATGTTCTGCGGGTTCCTCGAGGACACCATCGAGGTGGAGCACAACCTGGTGATCCCGGCGGTATCGATGCTCCGTCGGCTTCCCTACGAGATCCCAGTCCAGGCGGAGCAGGACCTGTACGCGACGGCAACGGACGAGGGCTTCCACGCCGAGCAGTCGCTCCAGTTCACCTCCGATTTGCGGGAGCGGTACTGCCTGCGCAGGTCCGAGGAGTTCCGGATGCCGCTGTTCCTGCGGCGGCTCGAGGAACAGCGGGCCGCGGAGCCCCGCCCAGACTATCAGTACCTCATCACCGTCCTCAACGGAGTGGTCACCGAGACGAGAATTTCGCTGGAGCTCGGCGAGTTCGCCAACAACAAGGCGCTGGCTCCCGAGGTACGCGAGGTGTGCAGCACCCACGCCGAGGACGAGGCGATCCACGCCTCGCAGTTCAGGGCGCTGGGGCAGTTCCTGTGGGGCGAGTTCGACGAGCCCACGCGTGTGGCCGCCGCGAGATTCATCACGGCTTCCACCATCGCCCGGAGTCTCCCGGATGTGCCACGGATCGCGCACTTCTTCCAGCAGGTTACCGGGCGCTCCCTTGAGGACGCCCAGCGGATCGTCTACGAGGTCTATTCGGAGAACGTGTCGATTGACGAGTTGCTGTTCGCCTCCCGGCCGACCGTAAAGTTCATCCGGGAGCTTGGCGTCGAGCAGTACATGCCGTTCGACCGCGCCATCGAGGACGAGCGGAGGAAGCTGGCTGGCGAGCTCGCGGCGCAGTGCAAGGCAAGCCAATTCGTGGTGCGCGGGTCGGGCCGGGCGACAGGATCAACGCGAGCGGAAAGAGCGGAGGGACTACCCGATGCGTGATGTGCCCCTGTTCATCACCTACCGACGCGACGACGGTGCCAGGCTCGCCGGTCACGTGTTCGACACGCTCGATGGCGTGTACCTGACGGTCGGGCAGGAGCGGGAGAGGGTTCCCGCCCGGATCTCGGTCTTCATGGACAGGAACGCTGTTGCCGTTGCGGACTGGACCGAATCGATTCTCCGCGAGCTTGCCAGGGCGCAAGAGCTTGTGGTGGTGTGCACATGCGGAGTCTGCGTCGAGCAAGGCTCCGAAGACTGGGTACACAAGGAGATTCGGTGGTGGATCGCCAATCGTCCCGACCGTCCGCCGATTCTGGTATCGAATCTCGGACCCCGGTGGATTCCACAGTTGATCCGGAATCGCTGGCCGAACATCCAGCTGGTGCATGTCGACCCCGACCGCGCCGGCTCGGGAGCAGGCGATCCGGCGCCGGCCGCGGCTTGGCTTGAGAGGGTCACCAGGAGAATTGAAAACGACGTTGCTGGCGAGAACGTGGACCTGGCGTGGGAGCGGATCCCCAACATGCCGGGGCTTTACCACTGGAGGAAGGACAAGAACCTCAAGTACATCGAGTGCAGCGAGTCCTACGCGCGGATGGCCGGGCACGACTCGCCGGAGGCGATGCGAGGCATGACCGATTACCAGATGCCCTGGAAGGAGCTCGCCGACACGTTCCGCCTCGGCGACTCGCTACTGATTATCGGCAGAAGCCCGCCGCGAGAGAACGTCCAGGAGCAGGAGATCATGGTCAATCGCCGCGCGGACATTCTCGTCACCGAGAACCGGCTGCTGCTCAAGTCGGGCGAGTGCGTCGGCGTGCAGGGGTATTTCGTCGACATCACCGACACCCGGTTCGTGCTTCCAGACGGACCACGCGTGGATGCCGACGGCAGTTTCTGCCTCGGCGCGCTGTTCAACAACGAGCGATTGTCGAAGGAGGAGGTGCTCGTCCTGCAGGGCGTGATCAGGTTGAACTACCCGGACCGGATCGCGGCGGAGCACGAGATGCGCACGATCGAGGTGGACGGCCTGATCGATTCGCTCAGGCGGAAGCTTCAGTGCACGACGATCGGGGACATTATCACGGCGTGCATCACGTCGGGGATCCCCTTCAAGCTGTTCGGACCGACCATTATCCCGCGAGACACACCATGACCGCATCAGGCAAGCGGGTACTGATCCTGCAGCATGCCGAGCCCGAGGGGCCCGGACGGATTCTCCGGGCGCTCCGCGAAGTAGGGGTCGGCCACGTTCTGGTTCGTTCGGATCTGGGTGAGGCCGTTCCGCGCACGCTCGACGGATTCGGCGGCCTGGTGCTCATGGGTGGGCCGCAGGGTGTCTATGAGGAGCACATCCATCCGTTTCTGCGAGCGGAGCGGGAGCTTGTGGAGCACGGTCTGGCGAGCAGGATCCCCATTCTGGGCGTCTGCCTGGGAAGCCAGATCCTGGCGAACGCGCTCGGGTCGCCCGTCAAACCCGGCGGGAGGATTGAACTAGGCTGGCGTCCGGTCTCCCTCTCCGCGCAGACATCGCAGGACTCGGTGCTTCAGCACCTTCCCGCGGTGTTCACGCCATTCCACTGGCACGGTGATGTGTATCCGCTGCCCTCGAGCACGCTGCCGGTGGGGTCATCGGAGATGACCGCCGTGCAGGGCTTCGTCCTCGACTCGCGCGTCTACGGGCTGCTATTCCATCTGGAGGTTGCCGAGCGGCAAGTAGCCGCGATGGCGGAGGCGTTTCCGGGAGATGTGCGCCGGGCTGGCTTGGACACGGCCGGTCTCATGTCCGACACGGCCCGCCACGCGCCCGGGCTCGAAGTGACCGCGATGAAGGTGTTCCGTAGCTGGGCGATGCTGGTATGAGGAACTCGAGCGCACTCCACTCTCCCGTTGCGTCCTAGATTGCGTCCTGACCAGGCCAGGAACCGGGGTAGAACCAGGGTTGACCGGGACGAGCGAACCCCGCTGGCGCTATCCAGAACCGCGTTTCCGCTACGTGGGAGGCGGCATTTCGTCGGCGTCCGAGTCCTGTCGAACCGGTGCTCCCATTAGGCCGCTCTACTGAAATGGGCCCCAAACACGGCCCGCGAATGACATCGTTGCTAGATCCCTCGCACTGACCGGGCACTGTGAACGTTCGCCAAACCGGGCCCCTGCCACAACCCCCCGACTGACAAGGGCTGGCCTACCTCGCATCGGCGTTGGAGTTGCTGCGTCCGGCCGTGAAACTCGGGGAAAGAAACGCGCGAGCCAGAACCTGCCCTTGACCGCCGGACCATTTGGATTCATCATCGATATGCCGGGTGGCGATCAACGCGGCATGAGAGGTGGGGTGCGAGTGTAAACCGTGGAGATGGATCGATGACGCCGAACCAGAAGAGAGCGACCGAGCTGCGGCAGCACCTTGAGAAATGGCTGAAGGCGCACAAACTCCTCAAGGACGGCGTTTTCGATACGCCAGAGGATCCCGAGGCCATTGACACCAGCCAGGGTGCGAAACCGACCTACTTGGTCCTGCGATTCGATGGCTCACTCTATGACCTGTTCTACGAGCGAGAGAACGACAAGGTCCGGGCGGAGTTCGACCGGATCGTTGCCGATCACGGTTTCTGGTACGATTTCTACGACAGCACCACACTTGATTTCATGGACGCTGAAGGCCCGCCAGCCCCCGAGGATGAGGGGCCCCCGACACCGGAGCAAGAGGCGTTCCTCCGGAAGCGCCGAGAGGACGAGGCATTCCTGGATGACTTGGCCCAGAGTGGATGGAAATCGGATGGTTCCGGCGGACTGTGTGATCCCAATGACCCAGATGTGAGTATGTGGTACAACCCGCTTACCTCTGAACTGCTTCTCTCCCCGAAATGTGCTGAGCGCGTGAGAGCTGGCATTGCCAAAGCCCAAGGTGGTCCAACCGCCGGCATGTCGATAGACGGCACACCGCCGTGACGCACCCGCGTCGGTCGCTATCGGCCTTGCCCCCTAACCGGCTTTCACGGCTTTACGGCGAGCAAAAGCCGCGTTTCTGGCTCCCAGGCCCGTATCCCCTCGACAAAAAGTTCAAACCCCGTCCTGTCACCCCGACTTTGTTCAGAGTAAAGCCCTCCGACAAGCACATCGGATGGCTTTCTCGTTGGTGGACAATGCTTTAAACGCTTTAGGCGACTTTCACGCCGGTTCAATCAGCTTCGGGTGGAACCCCAAAGTCTCGCGAATTTCGGGTGACTGTTGAGAGGATTTGAACTTTGGACGATCCGACCAGCCACCGCGCCCGCGATGTCGGCACCCCGCCTGACTTGCGCCAGATGGCTCAGGCTGATGGAAGGCCGAGGAACTCGAGCAAGTCAGGCGGCGGATCGACCTTGAGGGTCTTGTCGCGGCTGTGGACGGGAACGCTTGTCTTCCAGCGCGCTTTCTCCCAGAGTTCAGCGAACGGCCCTTCCTTGCAGGGGCGGCCCGCGCATGCGACGACCCAACACCTTTCCTCCCAGCCATTGTCAAGGATCACCTGCACCTCTTGCTTCAAGCCCTCGCCCGCCTCCCACAGGTTGACGGCAATGAGGCGGGCCTGCCGAAGAACCGTCTCAACTTCCGCCAGCCACGCGTTCGGGTCCAACAGCACCGTCGTGTGGTAGCAGAGCTGCGCTGGCCTACGCGGGTTGAATGCCGCATACGGGTGAATCGGTCTGACCGCCCCGTTGATTACCTCCGCGAGCGGATTGTCGTAGCGGGCACCGAATGCGACCAATGAATTCCCGACCTCATCGTACTCCTCCGGCGACGGGTCTCCGCCGGAGAACGTCCAAAGTACCATGACAACAGGTGTTCCTCTTTCGAGATCGAGGCGAAGGGAGGGCCAGTGGTCCCTTTTGTCAAATGACTCAACGTCGTACTTTGCAAGGGCTCTTGCTTCGGTCGTGCGCTGAGAGCCCCAAGCTCCTGCCCACAGAAGGACAAGCAGCAAAACTGCTAGAGCGGGGCACGCCAGCCAACCCGGAAGAGAGTTCAGCGCTCCGAACACGACGAGCGCACACGCGATGGCAACCAATAGCCAGCGAGAAGCTTGTCCCGCCACTGCGGCGAGCACCGCCACAGCGGTCGTTAGGCCGATTGCGGTCCGGGTGTAATGGTGTTCGAACAACAGGGCGATCGGCGTCAGCAGGACCAAAACCGCAACCACGCCAAGTGTCTCACGGCCCGAGAGTTCCCGGTTCCACCTCTGTAGTTTCTTGACGGCGATGTCGTACTCTCTTCGCGCGTTCGCGCGACGGGATTCCCGTTCAACGGCGTTGGTTCCAGCCAAGGTGGCGTCACAGGGACCCGGCATTGCAGCATTCTAGGGAGCCACTCAGATGGTCGGCGGTTTATCGCCCCGCAGCAACGCGGCGACCGTCGGCCACGTCGCCGGGTACATCGGCTCACTCGGACTCGCGGACCTCGGGCGTGTTGGTGTGAATTGCCGGGTCGCCTTGACGAGTGCGTAGGGCTTGCTCAGTTCCTTCGCAATCCGGAGTTCAGTTTCGACGCCCGTGGCCTGGTGCGTGTATTGCCCGCACAGCACGATTACGAAATCCGATTCACCGATCAGTCGTCGGGCCTCCGCGACCCATTTGTCCGGCAGGGCTTGCTGGATGGAGTTGTCGGTGAACGTGAACGGACAGTGTGGGTCCGCCGCCTGCGTCACCACGTTCTGTTTCACGTCCCGATCCGCGATGTCGAAGCAAATGAACACCTTTATCTTGGCCATGCGTAGTCTCCCTGCGAACGCTGGATTCGCACCGATATGGTGGAATCGCACGGACACGCTCCGCTGTGTGCCAAGTGGCAGCCGTGAGCCTCGGGAGGGTCATGCCAGCACTCCGCACCTATCGAGTCTTTATCTCGCACTGTTGGGAATACAACGCCGACTATGATGCGCTGCGTCATGTTGAGCCTTCGATCAGCAATTGCGGTTGCCGGTTGTGTCCGTGCGAGGTGACCACGGACGAAGGAGTTGACGGCTCAGCACTTGCGTTCGGTGAAGCGAGAAAAACACTCGGAAGCGCTTCGGGCAAACTGTTCCAGGTGCCCCACGCTCGCGATCATCTTGCCACCGAGATTCGGCTTGCCCTGCCGGTCGGTGGGATATCGAAGAGTTTGGCCGTCAGGATCAAGCCGCTGAATCTGGTCGATGATCTCCCCGAAATCGGCCAGCCAAGACCGACGGTCGAAGTTGGTGTGTTCGCCGTGTGAGGCTTCGAAGTCCAATACTTCCACGATCAGCCCTTGGTGTTCGGAACATAAGCGTCGTAACCAGTGGTGTCCTGTCTCTGCATCCTCCAATACGCCCTTCTTGTTCATCTGTGCCGTCGCCCGGTGCGTTTCCTCCACCTCCTGAATGATCGCCTTCAGGAATAGTTCGGCAGCGTGGCGAATAGCGTAGATGATCGCAGGCGTGATGGCGTCAATGGCGGTTCGGTGCTCCAAGGCCGCCCGGGCCGCAACGCTAGCGATCTCCAGGAAGCCCATCGCGTGGATGCGAAGACTCATCGACCCCTGATGGGTCGTCACCTCGGCAATCTGATCGTCGCGGCCTAGCGGTTGGTTTGAGATCAGCGGCAGCATCGCATTCTCATTTCTTGGCTACCTTCTTCGTGGTCTTCTTTTTCGACGTAGCAGCCTTCCCGACGGGGTTGCTGTCTAGGTCGTGAAGATCGCTCTCTTTGTCGTTCTCAAACAACCATTGATCGGTGAGGAGTTTCTTCAGCTCCTTCTTTGCGTTCTGGAAGAATCGGCCTGCCTTGAAACCCTCGTCGCTCACTTGGCTGTTCCCCGCAGCCGCCAGCAACCATCGCAGCTTCTCGTCTTCGGACATGCTCGCCCACTCGCCGGAGAATCGGTCGTGCGCGTCGTTTGCATTCTTGTACGACGCGACCCACGCCGCTGCCGTGATCCATGCTTAGACGCGCACCATTCGATAGCGGGGCTTGGTGTCCAGCGTGTCCAGCAGCTTCGACCGCTTGCACGCTTGGAATCGAGCTGCGAAGCCCGGCGGTTTCGTAGCATCGTGAAGAATCAGCAGGCGAGGCTTGTTGGGCAAGGCGAGCGCCGCCCCCAACTCCTGCTGACAGAACGCGCTTTCGTAGAACTCTTTGGTGACGACGCCTAAGAAGGCATGGCAGCCCTTCAACGCCTTCCATATCTCGTCATGCCAATCATCGTCTGCTTCAAGATCGTCCCCCGAGAGAAAGCACTTGTAGTGCTTCTTCTCAAGTTCATCCCGAATCTCTTTGGCAACGGCTTCGTTCTTCGTGCTGTGGCTTATGAAAATCATGGATCAAGTCTATCCGATTCAGTCGCGTTCAGCCCATCAGCGCCTCGATGTTCGACTGACGTGCGGCTGGAACGCACGACCTGCCGCTTAGAAGGCACCTTTCCGATCAAACCCAACAGGCGAGATCGGGTGGATTCTACCGCGATTTCAAGTGATTTCTACTCAAAACGGTCGCAGCAGGATTCGTGTGTATTCGTGCCAATTTGCGTTTCGAAGTGGTAGAAAGTGGTAGATGTCCCACTCCCACACTCACGTCGCGCGGTTGGCGACCGACACCTATGCGGTCGGCGGCTTCTCACCCCGCAGCAAGGCGGCGACGGTTGGCCAGGTTGCCGGATACATCGGTTCGTTCGCGCCAGCGGACTTTGGGCGCGTCGGGGTGTATTGCCGCGTCGCTTTGATGAGCGCGTACGGCTTCTTCAAGTCCTTGGCGATGAGCAGCTCGGTCTCCACCCCTTTGGCTTGGTGGGTCTGGTCACCGCACAGCACGATCACGAAGTCCGAGTCTCCTATCAGTCGCCTCGCTTCGGCGACCCACTGGGCCGGAATCGACTTCTGGATTGAGTTATCGGTAAACGTGAACGGACAGCTCGGGTCCGACGCTTGCGTCACCAAATTCTGCTTTACGTCCCGATCTGCGATGTCAAAGCTGATGAACACCTTCTTCTTGGCCACGATTCGTCTCCGTGCGAGTGCGACTTCCGATCGCGTATCATACAGAAGGCGCGTCGCCACGTCGGATATCCACAATCAGCCCATGGAGGGGCCATGCCAGCACTTCGCAGCTATCGCGTATTCATTTCCCACTGCTGGGAGTACAACCGAGACTACCACCGCCTCGTCGAATTCCTCAGCGAAGCGCCCCTGTTCCACTGGCAGAACCACAGCGTTCCCGAAGGCAATGCACTTCGCGAGGACAAGAAACTCGAATACAGACTTCGGAAGCGCGTCGGAGAGTCCGACATCCTCCTGGTTGTTGTCGGCATGGAGGTTCCCAGAAGGCATTGGGTCCGGTGGGAGCTCAAATGGGCTCGCATTCGCGGCACTCCGGTCGTTGGGGTCAGGCCTCGCGGAATGGTCAGCGTGCCCAAGGCGATTAGCCGAATCGCGAAGGACGTTGTGGGGTGGCGCCGCGAATCCATTCTGAGAGCTATCCGGAAGCATGCCCTCGACCGGCCGTAGGATCATGCCACTTACTTCGGAGTCAAAATGGCAAACAAGCGAGCATTCATCAGCTTCGACTACGACCATGATGAAGGGGCGAAGATCATGCTGGCCGGGCAGGCGAAGCTCCCGGACACGCCCTTCGATTTCGCGGACGGCTCGGTCAAAGATCACTTGCCGGGTGACTGGCAGGCCAAAGTGCGCAAGCGCATGGACAGCATTGACGTGGTGATCGTCCTTTGTGGCGAGTGGACGCACACCGCGCACGGGGTCGGCAAGGAGTTGGCCATTGCTCGCGAGAAGGGCAAGCCGTATTTCTTGCTGGCCGCCTACTCGGACAAGAGCTGCACAAAGCCAACCAGCGCAACTGCGGATGACAAGCTGTATCGCTGGACCTGGGAAAACCTGAAGTCCCTCATCGCGGGCGACAGATAGGCCTTCACACGACGTGCCCTGTGCTTCGAGAGCGATGCCGAGGAGGAGCCATTGGAGAGTCTTCAAGAGCTGCTGGAGCAAGTTGAGCCCGATGCATGGCGCGCGACTTGTCCCTTCGAAGCGTCTGTGCGGGAGGCAAATGACGCTCTGCTGCACGCAACGGATGAGGTGGCAGCTTCGAGGATCCTTGACGCCTGGCTTTCCCGGTACCAACCGTGTCTCTTCGGGCGCTCGGCGGCCCGGCAGGGCCTCCTGAGCCACTGCGTGCTTTTCGATTCCGACATCGCTCGATCGGACGAGCACGTGCGTGAGACAATCCAGAATGCGCGCACCGATTGGACCCGGCGGGGGTTTCGGGGCGAAAGGAGCGGCTTCGTTGTCACCGTTGTCTCCCGATCTGTGATCAATGCGCGTCCCGGACCGGCCCTCAAAGCTTTCGCCCAGCGCTTGTGCGGACTCTACCTGCTGGACGAAATTGCCTGTGACCAGGTGTACATGGACGATCTGTTCCTTGAGGCTCCTGGCCACACCGGACAGGTCTGGAGGTGGCGTGCGGGAGTCAACTATTTTGCGGCCAATGGCGACGGGCGTTGGTGGCAAGACCACCGAATGCCGGGCGGGATCGCGTTCTCGGTGAACTCTGTCGGGCACATGGCTCGCTCCGGGGCCATCAACAGGCTGCTCGCCGATGGCGCAACGGTGCTCGGGCTCAATCCCGCCGACCTGCCTGCGGCACCGATCGATTCACTCGACAAGGCCCTCATGGTCGCGATGCAGACAATCAGCGGCGCCTCGAACGCCACCTCCGGTAAAGCGACATGGCTCCGCGAAGTCTCAAGCGAGGCACCGCCGGCTCGCCGCTGCCCCGCACATTTTCCGCCGAAGCTGCAGCCGTTCGATGCGTGCGAGTACGGAGGCTTCTACCACACGGACTTTACGGTTCCGTCGGACTACTTCGAGGATTCCGCCGTTCGCCCGGCGCATGTTCGCCAGCGCACTCTGGACTTCACCTATCTACGCGACGCCGGCGTCGACAACCCAGCCCACATCACCATGGGTGTGGGACAGCGGATCAAGGGCGAGCCCGACGATGGCTGGACTGCTGGCCACAAGCGTCAGCAGTCCGCAGGCGAGTTGGTGGCGATGTCGGATTCCGCGCGCCTGATGTCAGCGATCGGCTCGAACTAGCGCCCTCTGTTCAGGACAACTCTTTGATGGTCCTGATCACCGGATTGAGCCAACAGATGGGTGTACCCCTGGCTCGGGCGTAGGCGACGATGTCAGCCGTTCCGCCCTTCCCACGCGCCGGAGCGCCATCCCACACGGCGACCATGAAGCTGGACAGTTCCGCGACACGTCGGCCGGCGGCGAGATAAGCGCCTTCATCGTCGGAGCCGGCGTGCAGCGTTTCGGAATGCGAGCTGCCGAGGAGCCGCTTGTACTCGTCAAGGGCCGGGCCGTCCAGCGTGCGTTCGTATCCCGCGAAGGGAATTACGGCGTACAGAGTACCCCCGCTCCTGATGACGACATCCGCAAAGGTCTGATCGGATCCTCTCGCGAGCGACGAGACCGCCTCCACGGGCTTTCGCTGCCTCATCACAACGTCGCTCATCGCCTCACGGACCCATGCCCACCCGGAGTCGTCCGCCAATTGCTGGTGCCCCGTGACTCCAATGCGAATGGTCACTAGATTCTCCCTTTCGAGATGAGCACCCAATACTCCTTGCCGCGATCGGAAAGCTCAAGGGTACGGCCCCAGCGCGCCGTCCAATAGAAATGCTCTCCGTCGGTCGACCGAACCAGCCCCGCGTCTCGGAACCGCTTGAACAATTGAGCGTCTTTGACCTTCTCTTCGTTCACGGGCTGCTTCTTGTTGCCATGCTCGTCTTCTGGCTCGTATTCTGGGTCAAGCCGAATCCGGTCGTTGGTCGTACGGAACAATTGAACAAGGCGCTGCAGTTCCGGCCGCTCAATCAGTCGCTTGCACCGGCGAATGACGGTGGCGTCCGTGGCGTGAGACTTGTACACCGGCCGCTGGGTGGTGGGCCCGAAGCGCCGCCGCGCGTATGCATACATCGCGGGAGCGGTGACCTGTCCAAGCGCATCGGCCGCTCCGCCGTTCAACGCATCGACGAGTGCTGCTGTGAACTCACTTCGACCGTTGACCTCGATCGCCGCCTGGGCCGACCCAGCTGCCGCAATGACCGTCAGTTCCTCTCTCAGCACGGTCAACGATTCGCCAAGGGCCGTCTTCCCGAGGGCAGCAGCATTGCCCGCGTCCCCTGCATGACAGCAGTCAAGAATGATGACCACCTCCCTGGCCGGCGCTTTCGTCGCCAGCGTCATGACTTCATGCATGGCCACGCCTGGGTCATTCTTCTCCGAGTCGCGCGCCGCGAGGAAGCCACCGGTCGGAGTCAGCGTTGCATGCCCGGAGAAGTAGAGCAGTGTGTCGCCCTTGAAGTCCTTGAAATGGTCGGTGATCGCGCGGCGCAATTCCGCCCGGGTCAAGCGGCCGCCGTTCGCGGCGGCGTCCTTCAAGACTGTGCATTCGTAGTTCATCTCGTGGGTGCCGTCATCGTGCCGGAACAACGCAAGCGCCATCGCCTCCGCATCTCGAACGCAAGCCGACAGGGTCGGTAATTGATCGTAGCTGTTGATCCCGATCAGCAGCGCCTTCTTTGGGTCCGCCATGAGTACCTCACAGGCTGTCGATAAACGACGCGATGCTTTCCCAGGTCCAGGTCACGATACGCACGCCGACAAGTTCCTTCGGAGTGCTTGCGGGGCGATCGCTGTCGCTCACATACACTCCGCGCACCGGTATTCCCTCTTCACGGGCACACGCGATCTCCCAGAGCTGGCCGGTTGCTGCCGGGGTGCTGCTGCTCAACAAGGCGATGACGCCATCGCAGCCGCGGATCTTCGAGCGGCAATTCGTCTTCCACTGCGAGTCCCACGGCTCCTTGACGGACATGTCCACAAACTCGAACGGGCTCTTCTCGTGACGTGCTTGTCCCACGAGCAGGTTTCGGTAGGCCTGGTCCTCGATCGCAAAGCTGGTGAATATGCGGTTGCTCTTTGCCATGATGCATCTCCATTGAGTAGGTGAAGGCGGGCGAGGAGCCGGCCGGATCGTTTCGAACAGTTCCGCGGCAACCGTCGCCGCGGGCGATCCGCGCCGCGCTCGTCACGGTCTGTTGAGAAAAGGGCAAAGCGCCATCAAGTCGCTCGATCACTTGCGCCCCGGCAACGCTCATCGTTGACGCGAACTTGCGAAGAACTGTCGATGAAGGGCTTCAACTCGGGATCGTTGGGGCTTTCCGAGTGCCACAGCAAGATGGCCGACTCGACGAGCTCGTTGATGTCCATGGGCGTGGCGCCGTCCAACCTGGCGACGATGCGGCCGGCGTAACGCCTGAGCGTGGCGGCTCCCTCCGGCGAGACCTGTCGATTCGGATGCCACACCATCAGCGCGCCCTTGTTCAGCATCGTCTGAACAAGGGACTGCGTCTCGGCATAGGCATCGCCGCAGGTGACCAGGGCGATTTGCTTGTTGACCAGCAGCTGAGCCTTGGCGGCGCGAGTGAGCGCCTCCCGAAGCGCTGCGGTGTTCCTGGCGACGATTACGAAAGTGTGCGAGTATTCCCCCGTCGTTGGGGTGAAGTGGAGCTTCTGCTCCAGGTTCGGCAGGTCAGCCTCCTCAATGAACGTGACGTGTTCCTTGCGCGGCGCCTTCATGCGGTCGAGGATCAGCAAGCTGGCGGCCGCTCGCTCTTCGTCCAGCGTCCAGATGACCCGTGAGCGCCGCCTCGGTCCAGGTTCGTCCGGATGCGCCGCCGACGTCCACACGTACGGCGGATCGCCTCCCCCATTGCCGTCGCTCCCGCGCGCCGTTCGCAGTTCACGATCCACCGAGGAGTAGGAAACGCCGCCTTCGCGAATGTCACCGCGATGGCCAAACAGCACAAAACGTCGAGGCTGCGTGAGCCTAGCTCCGCCCCCCGGCAAGGCTCGGACGAATTCGGGAAGCGACCATTCGCCGTCACGACCGATGAACTGCGTCATGAATTGTCCTTCGCGTTGCGCAAGCTCGGAATAGACGAACATGTTGTCTGAAGTACTTTTCCCGCGGGCAAACAGAAGTGCAGCGGTACGGTCGCAAACCTGCAGCCATTCGTCCTTGTTGAAGGGACTTGGCGCGGACTCCAACACGTGCGGGCCGAAGCGGGCATCGCGATCCGGCGGGACGGACAATGCTCGCAAGAAGACCCCTGGCCGGCCTGGAATGTCATAGATGGCACCGGCACCGTCGCGTGCAATGGGCGAGCGTGATGACAGGCCCTTGAGGAATGGGTACCTCACACGTTGGTCGCGACGCCACAGGGCCTGCAGCAGCAGGGACAGCTCTTTGTTCTTGGTCACCTCGGCATCGGGCGTGGAGCGCGACACTTCAGCCGACGGGCTGAATACCGGAATGTGAAGAGCAGAGCGCTTTGTCCATGCGCGGACTTCCCAGTCTTCGTCGCCCTCCAGCCGTGCGGACGGAGGTATGGCGACGACAAAGGACTGGCCTGCCGCCTTGAGGCCCGCGGTGATCCCTTCGAGGTGCCGTATGCCGACGATCAGTACGGACACCTTCGCCGAGCGCGACGTGACGGCGGTGACGGCCGAGGAGACCATCGCCGTATCGCGTCCCGCCAGTTCCTTGGGCCCGATTCTCGCTTCTTCCACGACCTTCCTCTGCTCAAGGTCGGCGGCAAAGAAGCCCAGGAGCGTGCTTCTCTCGGCGTCAGTGAGGCCCTTGGTGTTAAGAATGGCATTGGATGTGGAGAAGTGGGAATCCCGAAGCAGAGCCAGCGATGCCGCGACACGCTCCGACACCGGCTTCAATTTAGCCGCGGCGGCCTCGATCGCTACCTGCTCCCGATTGGCAGTTTGAAGCGCTTCTGTCAGCTTCGCCAACTCGCCGGGGTGCGCTGCCTCGGCGCGTCGTTGTTCGTCCGTAGAACCTGTTTCCTTCTTGAGCACCTCCAACTGGGACTGAATGGACCTGAGCCTCGCCTCGATGGATCGCAGTTCAGAAGCCGCAACCCCCGGCGCTCGTGCCCGCTCGACAAGGCCTTGATGCTCTCCCACCAATTTGTTGTACTCGTCCACCTTCGGTCCAGCTCGCTCTTGTGCGCGGACGATCTCGGTGAAGAATTCCCCGAGAGCCGCCTTGGAGCGCTCATAGTCGGCGATGGCGGCGCTCCGTCGGAGCAGGCTCTCGCGTACCGGTGCATAGGCCGTGGTGAATTCGGCAAAGTCCGGCTTGGCTGTCTCCAATGCTAGCCGGTATTGTTCCAGCGCCTTGGACGCCGCATCGCTGCCCGCTTTGAGGCCCGCAACGCGAGCGCTCACAAAGTCGAACCCTCGCCGGAAAACCTCAAGCTCTTCGCTCACCTGACGGTCGGGAGTGTCGAGATACGTGATTTCAACGCGCGCCTTCTCAACCATGTCTTCCACACCCAGCACGGGCAGCGACGGATCCATGAGCAGCGTGTGCTCGTATCCGGCGATTCCCCCATTCGCGAGCATGGCGTCCCAATACCGTTGATCCCCGACCGCGCCGGAGCTGCGCAGGTCTTCGGGCAATTCGATGGCTCCCGACGATCCCTCGATGAGGACCATGTCGCATGACTTTCGCTGGCGCAGGCCTCCTAGAAAGCCGGCGATCTCCTTCTGGGTCGCCACAGACGCGTGATTCTCGCCGATCACGACAATGAGCGGTGAAGCCTGTCCTGAGGTCCACTCGCCTTCAACTTTGAAGTTCTGGGCTTTGGCGGCCTCCTTGACAGTCGCCGCCGGCCCGGACGACGTGACCGAGACGGTCGTGAGCGGCTGCTTCTTGTCGCAGGCGCACAACGCCAGGGCGAGTGACACGGCTGCCAGCGAGAGGCATCGATCTAGATGAGAGAAGCGCATTTCTGTTCTCCTTGTGTGGCGTTGCAGATATCCCAGGCCCTCGCGTAGGCATCGGACATGGCCGTCTGGCCGGCATTCAGGCGAGCCCACTTCCAGGCGCCGAAGAGGACCTGAAGTGCCCACCGCCGATCCTCTTCGTCGGCGACCCCCGACGAGAGGGGAGCCCACAATTCGGCCAAGACTTCCGAGTTCAACCCGAGCCGACGCATCTCTGCCTGCACATCAGGCCCACCCAACCCTCTCAGTGCACCGAGTCGCCTGCGATCCGTCGCTCCAATCGCGCGGGCGATTCCGCGACGAATCGGGAGTGACGCTCCTTCTCGCTCAAGCGTCCACTTGACGGCCCTTCCTTCGGGCCATGTCCGGGGATCAAGCGCGAGCTGCGAGCCCGAAGCCCACTCGCCTTGAGCCAACGTAGAATCGTGTTCAACAGTGATCCGATACCGCTTCGCGGTATCGCCGGCGATAGCCACCGGGCCAGAGAAGGTGTCAACCGGCAGCGGAAGGAAATCCGCACAAGCCATTGAAGGCTTAGGCTCGGCAAAGTGCTCAACAAGAAAGCGCTCGTGCAGCTTTTCCAACGCGGCGAGCAAATGGCGGAGCGCGTCGCTCTCGACCTGTGAGAGTTTCGGGGCACTCGTCTCGGCCTGGAGTGTCACCGCGGGAATCGGAGCGCCGTGCAGCGCCAGAAGCACACGCTTCCATTCATACTCTGCCAGGCGTTTCATGACGGCCAGAAGCAGTTGCCCTTCTTCGACAGGCGCATCGCGGTTCACGCCAATGACAAACGTCGGTTGAACTGCAGCACCACCGAAGAACGGGGCCACGTCGTTGGCGCGAGTCCACGCTCGTGCCTTTCGCAGGTGCCGCTCCAACACACGCATGCCGACATGAGCGGCCAACTCCATGTCGGGCGGTGGTCCCCATGGCACTGCGAGGAGGCAGCCCCACCTCAAGAGGGCCGCGAGCATATCGCAGCGACAATTCGAGACGACCGGGCCGCTGCTGGTATGCACCCCATTGCCCAGGTAGAGCTGCACAACTTCAGACACTGGCTCTGCCAGACCCAGTGGGGCTAGAGCGACAATGTGTTGATCCCTACCGGGGCTGCCGCTCAGTGTCGGAGAGCTCGCGATGGAGCAAGCGGCAATCAGGGCATCCACTTCGACCCCGTTGCACGTGCGCAGCCACGCTGCGCAGGCAGCGCGAAGCCCGGAGAAGATCGCCGCCCGCTTCTGTGCCGCCACGGCGACGGTCAACGGTCCCGCGCTTGCTCCTTCAAGAAGTTGATCGGCCCATGGCCGTGGCAGTTCGAAGGCGTTGCTCTGCGGATTTCCGCCAAGCACGCCAAGCAGGAAGTCCACCAGATGAGCGGAGAACAAGGCACGCAGATCCTCCACGCCGTCGACCTCGCAACAGAGTCCGGGAAACCGGGACTCGAATTGGCGGACTGCCGGCGGCAGCTCGCCATCGATGCGAAGCAGGTAGAGAAAGACCACGGGGAGACCGAGGGAGTGTTGGGAGGCTCTCGCTCTCGCGAGGTCAAGCTCCTGGATGGTCCCGGCCCCGAGCCGATCACGAAGAAGGCCGACGTAAAGCTCGAACGGCGCCGCCAGCATCTGCTGCCCGATGGCCTGCATCGGACCTTCGGACAAGCCGGGTCCGGAATGAGTCTCGTGTCGCACGGTCTCAATCGTGACGCCGACCTTGGCGAATTTCGGGCGAAGCATGTCGAGTACCGAGGCCAGCGTATTCTTTTCCGCCTCAAGCTCGACCGGGCAGGAGAGCAAGACTCTGACCAGAATCGGCCCTGACATGGCGTGCGTCCTTCCCGTGTGCTTTGCCGCGGCATGATAAGTTGCAGTATAGACCCGGTGATGCGTCACGCTCTCCACTCTCCTACCGATCCTCCCGCGATGAACGCCATCTGACAGGCAACCTCATTAGACGTTACTCACGCCGTCCCGGCGGACGGATGAGTCTGCGCGTCACTTCTGCTTGAGACGATCCACACGCTCTTCGAATGACGGTCGCAGCGACACAGGCGTGGTCTTCGCGTCGAGGAGCGATTGCAGCAAGACCTCGTGCTTGTGCGCGTCATTGCTGCCGCCAGGCGGGTAGATCGCAATCATGCGCGCGAGATCCTGTTTGGAGAAGTCGTCGTTGGCTGCGGGCGTGAAGCAGTTGTTATTCGGGTCCTTAAACATCCAGGACGGGAACCAGTATTTCATGATCGACTTGGGATCGAAAGTGCCGGTGTCGTACGCCGATGAGTTGGGTAGCCGGCGAAGATTGTGATCGACCATGTCACGAGGCCAGTAGTTCGGCGCATTGCCCAGCACGGTGTAGATCCCTGGACGACGGTGCTCGGCATCCTCCATCGCCTGGCCAAACTGGTCGCGCGTGAGCTGATACCCTTGATCATCCGCCCAGCGAAAGACATCCTCGCAGGATCCGGCCGAGGACTGGTGCTCGTGCTCGAAGCCAAGGGCGTGCCCAAACTCATGCCGGACAACGCCGGCCCAGTCCGCCGGGAGGGCGGTATCGAAGGACTGGAGGTTCATCGACGCCATGTTGGGCGAGATCACCGCGCTGTTGTTGCTGTCGGTGCCTACCAGAGACCAGTAGCCCCGCTGGTTGAACGAGACGCGCACGTCCGCCACCAGCTTCGTGTCGGTCACGGTCCAGGAACGGAAGTGCCCTTGTCCATCCTCGCCGAAGTCCAGCTTGATGTTGGCACCGGTTGCGAGCCAGCCCTTGGCGATAGTGGTGATCTGCCGGCGCAGATCGTCCGATCCGCCGAGGAAGGCCACACGGACCGTGGTGTTGTTCGGCCAGCGCTTCAGCGTGTTGAGCACGAGGAAAGCAGGCTGGCCGTCGATAGTGGCTGGAAGCCGGGAGAGCTCGCGATCCCGGGACTCCAGGCGGGCCTGATACTCGTAGGGGAGTCCCTCCATGATGCGGGGCTGGACCGCTGGTTGCAAGGCGGCGGGCTCGTCTAGGGCGAAAGGGACCTGTGAGCAGGCGCGACCGAGGATGAGGCAGGCAAGGATGGGGAAACGCATGGCGAGTCTCCTTGAGAGCGAGAGCGGAGAGAACGGCACACTCAAGTCCAGATCAGGGCACAGTGACGCGGACGACCGAGACTTGTGCGCCGTTCACGTCAATGCGCCAAAGCAAGACCCCGGCCGGTGCGGCACCTGGCAGGGCGGCGCCCGCGGCAAGCTTGGCGAGATCGACAATGGCGGTAAGCGCCTGAGTGCTGTCGGTCGATGACTCCGCCCCGGTGAACAGCCATCCGTCGGTGAAGGTAATCTTGAGGTCGGACTTGGCGAGGCACTCGTAGCGCGTAAAGCGGTAGGGCCGCGATCGGTCGGGCAGATAGACGATCTTGAAGTCGTAGCTAGCCGGCGCCGTCTTCTCCCCCGCCGCCGCGGGCGGTGACTTGAGAGTTCCCATCAGAAATGGCGCCGGCGCATAGAAGACGTAGCCTTCCTTGGAGGGGTCATGCGCGTCTGTGGCAAGTGGCGTGAGGCTGTAGCCGGCACAGCCCGACAGAGACGCCGAGACGGCCATTGACGTGATGACGGCAAAGTAGAGCGGTCGCATGATGAAAGGCTCCAAGAGAAAGGCTCGCGAGCGGCCTGAGGGACGGAGACACGATCTCCGGGGCCGGCTCGCGTGCGGAAGGGCGGGTGGGCGGTCCGGTCGCCGGGCGTTCACCGCCAAGTGATCCGGCCCGTCTGCATTCACCAAGCCGCAATGTGGGGTCTGAGCGCTCGCTTGTGGTGCTGATTGTTTTTGCACGCCGGGACCGGCGCCCAGTATTTGCGACCCGGCTGTGGTCCGGATCGGGGACGCTTCAGCAGTGCCCCCACGTGCAGGGTTCCGTCCGGCCGTTCGGCGTCCTGGTCACACCGCACCGGGCGATTACTGCGGGTCCCACCAGGGCTGGGGATGGACGCACTCCGGCGCGAGTTCTTCCCACCTGCCCGACAGCATCGCTACATCCGAAGGCGGGAAGGCGGCGGAGTGGATCAGCGCGGCGATATTGGGCACTCTAGGGATTTGATCAAAGGCGCACACCAGGATCCTGCGCAGGCGGTCTTGAAGCCGCTCGAAGCGAGCAGCCGGCGAGTGCTGGGAGTCGCTCCAAACCGATTCATATTGCGCGAGGAGCGCCAGCTTCGATTCGGGGGCTATCGCCCGGCTGGGAAGCAGATTGTCGTAATCGTCAAAGCGCTTTCGGACCACTGTCCCGCCGCCGACAGCCATTCTCGCGTCGTAGGCCATGAGATAGAGTTCGCCGGACGCGACGAAGGCCGGAAGAGCGGCTTCCCACAGGGCGCGGTGCTCCTGCGGCCCGGTTTCGATCGCGGCAATGGCGAACTCGGCGAACATGAAAACAAACGCGCCGTTGGGGCTCCCGTTCGACATGCGACCCAGAACGGCTCCGTCCGCGTTGAGTCCAGGATCAAGCGCGAGCAGACCCTCACCGAATCGGGTGAAGGTGCTGTAGAGTCGGGACGCGAGCGAGGAACCGCACTCGATTGGGTAGCGACCACGCAGATGCCCCCGCATGAACGGCTCCAGATTCCTAATTGCCTCGCCGGATAGGGGAATGATGGCGGATCCCTCCCAGCGACACGCTAGGCGATCAAGAAGTTGCAAGGTGGCCGAGTCGATGAGCTGAACTCGATCCTGAATCGCGTTCGGGTTATCGCCGGACGCAAGTCGCTCCCTGAGCATCACGCGGTGAGATTGGCGATCCAGCGTGTGGAAATAGGCGGCGTCTTGGCGTCCCGCTTCATCGGGCACGGCCCGGAGCAGCCAAGTCTCTGTGGCGAGCAACCGCTGCCAGGGAATGCGCCACGAGTAGGCGTCCGCCCCTGTCCCCTGCTCGCAATTCGCGTCGAAAATCGGCTCCGGGGGATGCAGAGTGGCGCCCTCAGACACGGTTACGCGCAGCACAAGGCCGGATGGCCACGGCATGACATTCGGCACCACAACCACAGCCCAGCGACGGCTGCGGCGAAAGTACGACGCGGTTCCGGCGACGCCAAGCGGTTCAATCGACACGATTGCCCCGGAGTCGACCGACAGGCCGAGCGCGCGGACGACCCCGTTCTCGGTGTCTACCCCGACGTCAATGGACTTCGTGTTCATGGCGATTGGTTGATCTCGCACCGTATGCCGATGCCAATCGTCAAGGAGAGCGTTGGTGGCTGGGCTCGATTCTTGAACGTATAGACGAAGGTTTCGGAGTAGAAACTGGTGGAGGGCGACGATGCACGCACCAGCAGATCGATGATGACGTGGTAGGGCCCCACCACGACCCAGGACACCGGCGGCGGCGGCTCGACGACGACAGACGCCCTGAGAGCAGCGGACACGGGTCCAACCAGCGGTACCATTGCCTGCATGAGGGCGTCGCCGAACGCATTGGCGGTCACGTCCACTGACAGTCCCGTCCAGTTCGCACCCGTATCTGCCTGAATTCTCGCGGCGCGCGCCTGAAGCTCGCCAATGACGATCTGCAGTTGATCCGCTGGAATCTTGAGCCATTCCGCATCAGGGAACGGGATTGCGACGAGGGAGAGGTTGACGTTGTATTTCACGAGGATACTCCTGGAGAGTCACTTGGTTCCCGCCGGCGAAGAAACACTCCTGGCGCAGCGAAAGCCGATCTGGGGGGACCGGGCCGAAAGCGGGTATTGAGCTATGGACGCAAGCGTAAACGATGGGGGACTGACGGACCAGTCGCCGCCGCCACACACGGCCAGGGCCTGTTGCCCTTGAACAATCACAGTCCCGGTCATTTCGCGGACGTTGCCGAACATGTGGTAGAGCCCGGCGGCCGTTCGGAGCTCGGGCATGCTGCGGACCGGGTGGGCGAACTGCCGGTAGTCCGTCTCCAGCGCGGCAGGATCGAGAGGACTCTTCGCCCGAACTCCGTCAACGGGCGGCAGGGCGCTAGCGGGCACCGCCCCGATCCATGGTGTCTGTCGGCCGTCGGGAGCCTGGGCAGCGGCAAGCCATTCGTAGATTGTGGGAAGCCGCTTGCCGGCCCAGAGCGCGTAGGCCTGCATTTCGTCACGAGACAGCGCAACCACCGGCAGCTCGGCAATCTCATTCCACTTTGCGCGAGACCAGTAGTCAGGTGCGGACCTTTGGGATGCCTTTGTGAAGGCGAGATACTCCCGGTTCGTGACTTCCGCCTCATCAATCAAGAACGGAGCGAGCACGGGGGTGGTCTGCTCACGCTCCCCGTCACCGGGGTCGTTGAACACCGCCGGCATCCGCCCCCCTTCGAACCGAACCATTGCCGTGAGCTGCGGACCGCTTGGGAGCAATTGTGCGGTTCGATCGAGCTCAGATCCAGGCACAACCACGTCATGAAAGTCGGCGAACCGACCGGCGGAATCGGTCATGACGAATCGGTAGATCCCCGGGGCGAGATAGCGCTTCCTCACTGGCACGGAGCCGAGCTGGATGTCCTCGCCGAACGACCGCGAGACGGGATCGAAGCGCGACGCGACAGCCGAGATTGGAAGCGAGGCGTCGACCGCATGCAGCGAGACAGCGCCTTGCCGGGCGAGACGCTGCTGCTGCCATCCCCAGGCCAGTGAGCCGGCAAGGATGGCGAGCAGCAGAAACGCCGTCACGGTGAGCCCCCGACGATGATCGCTCAACCAGAGCCGCGACCGCCTCCCAACACTCGGGGCCCTTGCGAGGATGGGTCGGCCACTCAGAAAGCATCGCAAATCCGCGGCGAGATGCGCGGCGGTTTGGTAGCGGTCAACAGGGTGCTTTTCAATCGCCTTATGGCAGATGACAGCGAGATCGGATGGCACGCTCGGGGCCAAACGCCCGATGGGCTGAGGCCGGCCGTCACTGAGGGCCCGCAGGATCGCCTGCGTCGTGGCGCCATCGAACGGACGTTTGCCGGTCAGGAGCTCGTAGAGCACAACCCCAAGAGAGAAGATGTCGGACCGATGGTCGATCTCGACTGCCTCAACGCGGGCTTGTTCGGGGCTCATATAGGGGTATGACCCGGAAATCTCGTTCTCACGTGACAAGGTCTCTTCGGAGGTGATCCTCGCAACGCCGAAATCCGTGAGCCTCGCATGATCGTCGCGATCGATGAGGATATTGGATGGCTTGATATCTCGATGGATGACGCCCTGGCGGTGCGCGTGGTCGAGCGCGTCCGCCACTTCGGACACCACACGGGCAGCCGCCGCGATCGCTCGCCCGTCCGGTTGAGCCAAATGCGCGGATTGCGCTTGAGTGCGGAACGGGCTCCAGCGTCGTCGGTGGATTCGGGACGTGGCGGGTGCAGAGGGGGCGTCGGGAAGGAGTCGGGCGCGAAGCGTGCCGCCTTCGACATACTCCATGGCGATATACGAGAAGCCGCGCTCCTCCCCGAACCGGTACACTTGGACGATCCCGGGGTGAGACAGTCGGGCAACGGCCTGAGCTTCCTTCCGGAAGCGACCCGCTGCGATGTTCGCGGCATCGAGCTGCGGAGAGAGGACCTTGAGGGCTACCTTGCGATTAAGGACGGTGTCCTTGGCGAGATACACGACGCCCATTCCGCCGCGGCCGATCTCGCGAATAAGGTGGAACTCCGCCACCTGGCTACCGATCGAACCGGCAACACTCGGATAGGTTTCAATCGCAGGGCGGGACAGGAAGTCAGCGGACGCGACATGGTGATCGAGGAGAAGCTGGACCCGCGCCCGAAGCACGGGATCGGGGCAACGCTGGTCCAGGAACCCCGCCCATTCGGACGGCGCCAGGAGTATTGCGTCGGAGAATAGCTCGCGGAGTTGCTGTTCCTGGTTGGGCATAGCGTTTGATCAAGGCAGCGGCCTCACCCGCCTTGACAGTAAGCCGCAATCCGCGCCCTTCGCGCCCAATTCAGACTGGGACTTATGGCTTTGGGGCATCCGGTGTGGGTCCGGCCCCGTCGATTTCCGTGTGGAGCCAGGCTTTGGCGAATTGCCACTCACGCCACACGGCCGACGGAGACATTTGCATGACCTCGGCGATCTGCTCCCGTGTAAGGCCTGCAAAAAAGCGCAGCGTCACGATTTGCGCCGCTACCGGGTGGTCAATCTCGAGGCGCGTCAGCGCCTCGCTCAGCGAGAGGAGTTCGATGGACTCCGACTCCAGAGACGGAAGATCCGTGAGTTCCACGTGCTGAATGCTTCCTCCGCGCTTTTCCGCTCCCCGACTTCGAGCCCGCTCCACCAGGATGTCTCGCATTG